>WNGE01000037.1_pt1 | contig 235023 bp, 214 predicted proteins | sample 5400651 | NCBI WGS metagenome assembly WNGE01 (sample SAMN13153370, study PRJNA577476) | soil metagenome | isolation source: 60 cm soil or saprolite under grassland replicate 2 | place: USA:California | collected 2016-06-15
GAGGAGAGGGCGCGGCGCACCGCGACGAAGAGCTGCCCGAAGCCGACCAGCGCCAGCACGACCCAGAGCCCGGCCGCAGCGGTCGCGCCTACCCCGCCGACCGCCCCGCTCGCAAGTAGGCCGGCAACGACCACGATGATCCGCGTGGGCCGCTCGGCCACCGTCACCACGCCGACGCGGTCCAGCCCGGCCATCGCCGCCCGCGCCCGCAGGTACTCGTGCAGCCAGCTCACCCCGCCCGCCACCAGCAGCAGCCACACCGGGCCGCCGGCCAGCCACAGCGCCACCAGCCAGGCGGCCTCGCTGAGCCGGTCGGCGAGCGAGTCGTAGACGTACCCCAGCCGGGAGGCCCGGCCGGCGATCACGGCGACCGCGCCGTCCACGGTGTCCGCGACGGCCGAAAGCATCACCAGCACCGCGGCCACGAGCGCACCGCCGGGCACCAGCCACACCACCACGGGTACGCACGACGACAGCCCCAGGCCGACCGCGGTCACCGCCGACGGGCTCGCGCCGAGGCGGGCCGCGCTCCGCCCGCCCAGGTACGCCAGCCGCAGCCACCCGCGCACGAACGCCGACCCGGCGCGCGGATCGTAGCCACCATGCAGGTCCCGCCAACCGGCCGCGTACTCGTCCCAGGTCTTCATCGGGCGGTCGAATGCACCCCGAGGTTGTGCCAGACCTCCCGGGTCGCCGTCGACCGGTTGAGGGTGATGAAGTGGATGCCCGGTGCGCCCTCGGCGAGCAGCCGCGCGGACAGCCGGGTGGCGACCTCGACGCCGATGGCCCGCACCGCGGCGGCGTCGTCGGCGACGGCGTGCAGCCGCTCGGCCAGGTCGGCGGGGAACTCCGCGCCGGAGAGCTGGGCAAACTTCTCGATCTGCCGGACGTTGGTCACCGGCATCACACCCGGGATGATCGGCACGCCGCAGCCGCGGGCGGCCACCGCGTCCCGCAACCGGGCCCAGTCCTGCCAGTTGAAGAAGAACTGGGTGATGGCGAACTCGGCACCGGCCCGGCATTTGGCGACGAAGTAGTCGACGTCGGTGTCCAGGTCGGGCGAGCGCGGGTGCTTCTCCGGGAACGCGGCCACCCCGACGCAGAAGTCGCCGCTCTGGCGGACCAGCCGGACCAGCTCGTCGGCGTACTGCAGGCCCTCGGGGTGGGCCACCCACTCACCCTGCGGATCGCCGGGCGGGTCGCCGCGCAGCACGAGCACGTTGTGGATGCCCACCGCGGCGTAGTGGCCGATGACGTGGCGCAGCTCGGCCACGGAGTGGTTGACCGCGGTGAGGTGTGCCAGCGGCAGAAGCGTGGTCTCCGTCGCGATCCGCTCGGTCACCGAGATGGTGGTGTCCCGCGTGGAGCCGCCCGCGCCGTAGGTGATCGACACGAACGAGGGGCCCAACGACTCCAGCTCCCGGATGGCCTGCCAGAGCAGCCGCTCGCCCTCGGCCGTCTTCGGCGGGAAGAACTCGAACGAGAACGTGGGCCCGGACGTGCGCACCAGATCACCGATGGACCGGTCCGCGCCCGGCATCACGGATGGGAGTCCAAGAGCCACGCTCGGACTGTACCCGGGCCCGGCCTGCACCTGTCTCGTTCGTCCCGGGGTGTGGCCGGGCTCGCCGGACGCCCCGCCGGTGGGGTCCGCGCAGCATGCGGCTAGCGTCAGGCCTCGTGACGGCGTCTGAGTTGGACCGGTCCGAGTTGCGGGTCCGGGTCGACAAGGCTCTCGGTGTGTTCCTGTCCCGCCAGCGCGAGCGGCTCGCGACCATCGATGCGGCGCTGCTGCCGGTGGCCGACGCGATCGAGAAGTTCGTGCTCGGCGGCGGCAAGCGCCTGCGGCCCGCGTTCGCCTACTGGGGTTACCGGGCGGCCGGCGGCCCGGACCGTGATGAGGTCGTCGCGGCCGCGGCAGCGTTGGAGTTCGTCCAAGCCAGCGCATTGATCCACGATGATCTGATGGACGCGTCGGACACCCGCCGGGGTGAGCCGGCGGTGCACCGGCGGTTCGCGGCGCTGCACCGGGCGTCCGGTTGGCTGGGCCCGGCGGACGGCTTCGGCACGGCGACCGCGATCCTGCTCGGCGACCTGTGCCTCGTCTGGTCCGACGAGTTGTTGCACGGCAGCGGCCTCGACCCGGTGACCCTGGCCCGGGCCCGGCCGGTGTTCGACGACATGCGCACCGAGGTGACCGTCGGGCAGTACCTCGACATCCACACCCAGGCGACCGGGGACACCTCGGTGCAGCGCGCCGGCCTGGTGGCGCGGTTCAAGTCGGCGAAGTACACGGTCGAGCGGCCGCTGCTGCTCGGCGCCGCGATCGCGGACGCCCCGCGGTCGGTCGCGGCGGCCTACAGCGCATACGGGCTGCCGCTGGGCGAGGCGTTCCAGCTGCGCGACGACGTGCTCGGCGTCTTCGGCGACCCGGCGATCACCGGCAAACCGGCCGGCGACGACCTGCGGGAGGGCAAGCGCACCTACCTGGTCGCCGCCGCGTTCGACGCCGCCGACCAGGCCGCCGTCCAGGAGCTGCGCAAAGGCCTCGGCGACCCCGACCTCGACGACGCCGGCGTCGACCGGCTGCGCGAGATCATCACCGCGACCGGGGCGCTGGCCCGCACCGAGGAGCGCATCGCCGCGCTGAGCGCGTCGGCCGTCGCCGCTCTGGAGACGGTCTCGCTGCTGCCTGAAGGCGTCGACGTGCTCACCGGGCTCGCCACGGCGGCCACCCACCGCCGCACGTGAGCTACCCCCTGGCTACGGCTGGACGCCGCGCCGTCCCAGCCAGACCCACACCGACAGGGCCAGCAGGACCAGAGCGAAGCCGAATGCCAGGTCCTCGATCGGGGCGTACGCCAGCCGCAGACCGAGGATGGCGTCCGGGTTGTAGCGCACCACCCCCAGCCCGGTCAGCACGCCGTTGGAGAGCAGCTGGAAGACGACGATGATCGGGTACGTGGCCCAGAAGGTCAGCCCGGTCACCAGGCGGGTGCGCAGCAGCCCCAGGTCGACGGCGAGCGCGCCGAGTGCCCCGAGGACGGCCGCCACGGTGTAGGTCATCGGCGGAGGACCTTGCGCACGGCTTCGAAGCCGAGGATCGCGCACACCGGCACCACGACGAAGAAGAGCAGCTCTTCCACCGGCAGGCGCCCCGGCAGGCGTACCCCCGTGGTCTGGCGGGTGTCGAACGTCCAGTGCCCGGCCGCGATGGCGAGCAGGTCCCACGCCACGAACACCACCACGACGGGGACCAGGGTCAGCAGCAGCCGCCGCCAGCGGCGCAGCACCCCCACCCGCAGGATCGGCTCCAGCCACAGCGCCCCGGCGAGGCAGCCGAGCAGCACCCCGAGGTACAGGAAGTGGCGCACGCTCTCAGCCCAGCGCCTGTGCCCGGCGCTTGACCTCCCGGGCCTGGTCGCCGTTGAGCGCGGCCGCCGGGGTCCCCGGAAGCGTGTCATCGGACGTGTAGAGCCACCGAAGAGTCTCTTCGTCGTTGAACCCGGCGTCGTGCAGCAAGGTCAGGACGCCGGGGAGGTGTTTGCGCACGACGTCGCCGGCGACCAGCTCCGCGGGCACGCGCAGCACGCCGTCCCGGCGGACCGCGATCAGCGCCCGTTCGCTGATCAACTGGTGCACCCTCGTGATCGGCGTGTGCCAGCGTTCGGCGATGTCGGGCAGCGTGAGCCACTCGGCGGGCTCGGCGGGCTCGGTCACCCGCTTACATTGCCACGCCTGACCCGGCCGGTACCAACAGACCCACTGAAACCCGATACCGAAGGTGTCCCGCTGATTACGGCGAGTAGGAGCTCGGCTCGCCTACCGCCCTCCGCCAGCCCCGGTTAGCGGTTACCCGGCCTCGGAGAGTGAACCTGTCGCCCATTCACCCGTACACTCGCTGCCGATGGACACGACGGTCGCCGACTCCCTCATCGGGGCGCTCATCGACGGGCGCTACCGGGTGCGTGCCCGCCTGGCCCGCGGTGGCATGGCCACCGTCTACACGGCGCTCGACGAGCGCCTGGAGCGCACCGTCGCACTCAAGATGATCCATCGGACCCGGGCGAACGAGACGCGGTTCCTGGAGCGCTTCACCGACGAGGCCAAGGCGATCGCCCGCCTGACCCACCCCAACGTGGTCGCCGTCTACGACCAGGGCACCTACGACGGGCTGCCCTATCTGGTGATGGAGTACGTGCGCGGCCGGACCCTCCGCGAGGTGCTGGCCGAGCGGCGCCGCCTCACACCGCCGGAGGCCCTGGCGATCCTGGAGCAGATGCTCGCCGCGATCGCCGCCGCCCACCGCGCCGGGCTGGTCCACCGCGACGTGAAGCCGGAAAACGTGCTGGTCGGCGACGCGCCCGGCCACGAGCTGCTCGACAGTGTAGTCAAGGTGGCCGACTTCGGCCTGGCCCGCGCGGTCGAGGAGGCCAGCACGGACACGGCGGCGACCGGAGGGCAGCTGCTGGCAACCGTCGCCTACGTCGCCCCGGAGCTGGTCACCGATGGACACGCCGACCCGCGTGCCGACGTGTACTCCGCAGGCGTGGTGCTCTTCGAGATGCTGACCGGCCGGGTGCCCTACGAGGCCGAGCGGCCGGTCGAGGTGGCCTGGCAGCACGTCGACCAGGACGTGCCGCCGCCGTCGCGGTACGTGCCGGGGCTGCCCCCGGCGCTGGACGAGATGGTCGTGCGCGCGACACGGCGGGATCCGGGCGCCCGGCCCACCGACGCCGGGGCGATGCTCGCGGAGGTGCAGGACGTGCGCGACGACCTGGGTAGCGCCGGCGCACCGGGCCGGGGTCGGCCCGACGACCAGGCCACGGTGGTGGTGCCGCGCTACGACTCCGACGCGACCGTCCAGGTGCCGCGGGTCGAGGAGGAGCGGCCACCGTGGGCGCGCCTGCCTTCCTCGCGGCCGGAGACGCGCGCGCAGACCCGGGCCCAGACGCGCGCGATGACCCACGCGATGCCCGCCGCGCCGGCCGAGGCCCCGACCCGCCGCCGCGACCGCGCGCCGGGCGGTCCGGGCGGTCTGCGGCGGCTGAAGACAACCCTGCTCGCCCACCCGCAGGGTCGCCTCGGCATCGCCATCGGCCTGGTCATCCTCGGCCTGCTGGTCGCGGTCGGCGGCTGGTGGTTCGGCGTCGGCCGCTACACCACGGCGCCGAGCCTGCAGGGGCTGCAGAAGGCCCAGGCCGTCGCGTTCGCCAAGCAGGACGGGTTCGCGGTCCGCTTCGACAGCGGCCGGTTCGACGAGAAGGTGCCCAAGGACACCGTGCTCGTGCAGGACCCGCCGGTGGGCCAGCGCATCGTGTCCGGCGGGACGATCACGCTGACGCTGTCGCTAGGCCCCGAGCGCTACCCGATGCCCGACGAGGCGGGTAAGGACCTGGCCGCGGCGCAGGCCGAGCTGCAGCAGCTGCGGCTCGTGGTCACCCTGAACCAGGTGTACGACGACATCGTGCCGGCCGGCACCGTCACCGGCAGCGACCCGCCCGCCCAGACGCCGATGAAGCCGGGCTCGAAGGTGACGCTCAACGTCAGCAAGGGTCGGGCGCCGGTGACTGTCCCGCCCGTGGTCGGCACCCCTCTCGACGCCGCCCGCGCCCAGCTCACCGCCCTGGGCCTGAAGGTCGTCGTCAAGCAGCAGGACAGCGACAAGCCCAAGGATCAGGTGCTCGCACAGGACCTGGCCGACGGCAGCGGCGTGGACAAGGGCGCGACGATCACCTTGACGGTCAGCAACGGTCCGAAGGCGGTCGTGGTGCAGGACATGAACGGCCGCGACGCCGCCGAGGCGCAGCAGATCCTCACCGGCCTGGGCCTTCAGGTCCAGGTGATCGGCGCGGGCAAGGTCCGGTTCCAGAACCCGCCGGCCGGCTCGCAGGTGCCACCCGGCACGACGGTTGTGATCTGGTGCTTCTAGAAACCCCGATCGGGGGCCACGCCACGGTCGCGGGCGGTCTGGCCAAGGCGGGGCTGCCCTACCTCGACCGCAGCGGCTCGGCCGCCGTGCAGGTCTACGTGTCCAACCCGCGGGGCTGGGCGCTGGCCGCCGGCGACCCGCTGCAGGACGAGGCGTTCGCCAGCGGATGCGCCGAGCGCCGCACGGTCGCCTACGTGCACGCCTCACTGCTGGTCAACCTCGGCTCGCCCACCCCGCTGACGGTCGAACGGTCGGTCGCGACGCTGGAGCACGCGCTGGGCCGGGCCGCCGCGATCGGCGCGCGGGGTGTGGTCTTCCACGCCGGGAGCGCGGTGGACGCGGGGCACGCCTCCCGGGCCATGGACCAGGTACGCGACGCGCTGCTGCCCCTGCTCGACCGGGCCGCCGCGGCCGGGTTGCCGAAGCTGCTGGTCGAGCCGAGCGCGGGCGGCGGCCGGTCGCTGGCGGCGCGGGTCGAGGACCTCGGCCCATACCTGGCAGCCGTCGAGCGCCACCCGTGGCTGGGCGTGTGCTTCGACACCTGCCACGCCTGGGCCGCCGGGCACGATCTGTCCGCACCGGGCGGGATGGCGGCCACCCTGGACGCGCTCACCGCGACGGTCGGCGCCGACCGGCTGTGGCTGGTGCACGCCAACGACTCCAAGGACACGGTCGGCTCGACCCGGGACCGGCACGAGTCGGTGGGCCGGGGCACGATCGGCCCGGCCGCGTTCGCCGAGCTACTGGCGCATCCGGCGGCTCAGGGCGTACCGGTGATCGTCGAGACGCCCAACGACGACGGCGCCGGGCATTCCGCGGACATCGCGCTGCTCCGCTCGCTCATTCCTGAAAGATCTTCGTCAGGACGTCGATAGCGTGGTCGACCCCGGCGTCATCGATGTCGAGGTGGGTGACCAGGCGCGCGGTCCGCGGTCCGAGCACGGACACGAGTACGCCCTCCGCCCGTGCCTTCGCGCTCACCGCGAGCGCGTCGAGCCGGGCCTTCGTCAGGTCCAGCGGCACGATGTTGGTCCGGACCGTGTCGGCGGACACGATCCCGAACGGGGCGAGGGCCTCGGCCAGCTTCCTCGCTCTCGCATGGTCGTCCGCGAGCCGGGCGATGTGGTGGCGCAGGGCGTACTGGCCGGCCGCCGCGAGGATGCCGGCCTGCCGCATGCCGCCGCCCATCCGCTTGCGGATCCAGCGCGCCTTCTCCATCTGCTCGGCCGAGCCGATGACCAGCGAGCCGACCGGCGCACCCAGCCCCTTGGACAAGGAGACCGACAGCGTGTCGAACAGCCGGCCGTAGGTGGGCAGGGCCACCTCGTCGGCGACGTGGGCGTGCCAGATCCGGGCGCCGTCGCAGAACAGCTTGAGGCCGTTGTCGCCGGCGATCTCGCGCAGCCGTTCGAGGGTGGCCAGCGGGATCACTCCCCCGCCGCCGCGGTTGTGGGTCTGCTCGACGGCGATCGCGCGGGTCGGCACGGCGAAGTATCCGTCCGGGCGGATCAGCGCGGCGACCTCCTCGGGGTCCACGTCCGCCCCCCGGGCCGGCCAGGTGCGCGTGGACACCCGGCCGATCGCCGCGGCGGCGCCGATCTCGTAGGTCACGACATGCGCGTCAGCGTCGCAGATCAGCTCCTCGGCCGGTGGCACGACGAGCTGGATCGCGATCTGGTTGGCCATGGAGCCGGTCGGTGTGAACAGCGCGGCCTCGTGCCCGAACAGTGCCGCGGCCTCGGCCTGGAGCGCGTTGATCGTCGGGTCCTCGCCGTATACGTCGTCGCCGACCTCGGCCGCCGCCATGGCCTCGCGCATGGCGGGGGTCGGCTGGGTGACTGTGTCGGAACGAAGGTCGATCACTGCACTCACCTCGTCGATCTAGGAGATATGGCCGTCTGGGCGCCGGTTTTGTCGACCATATCCCCTAGATCGGCGCGGTCTTCCGGGTCAGCCGCGGAGCATCTCGGCCACGAGGAAGGCCAGCTCCAGCGACTGCTGCGTGTTCAGCCGCGGGTCACAGGCGGTCTCGTAGCGCCCCGGCAGGTCGGCGTCCTCGATCGCCTGGGCACCGCCGAGGCACTCGGTGACGTCCTCGCCGGTCAGCTCGACGTGCAGGCCACCCGGGTGGGTGCCCAGCCCGCGGTGCACCTCGAAATAGCCCAGCACCTCGTCGATGACCCGGTCGAAATGCCGGGTCTTGTATCCGTTGGAGGACTCGATGGTGTTGCCGTGCATCGGGTCGCACTGCCACACCACCGTCGCCCCGGCGGCGGTCACCTTCTCCACGATCGAGGGCAGCACCTCGCGTACCTTCTGGTTGCCCATCCGGGAGATCAGCGTGAGCCGGCCCGCGACGTTGTCGGGGTTGAGCCTCTCGCACAGCTCGATCGCGACCTCGGGCGTGGTGCCGGGGCCCAGCTTGACCCCGATCGGGTTGGCGATGCGGGACATGTAGTCCACGTGCGCGCCGTCGAGCTGCCTGGTGCGCTCGCCGATCCAGAGGAAGTGGCCGGACAGCCCGTAGGGCCGGCGCCCGATCACCCGCGTCAGTGGCCGCTCGTACTCCAGCGCGAGCGCCTCGTGCGAGCAGTAGAGCGTGACGGTGCGCAGCGCCTCGTCGTCGGTGACGCCGCACGCGCGCATGAAGCCGAGCGCCCGGTCGATCTCCCGGCCGATCGCCTCGTAGCGCTGCCCGGCCGCTGACGTGCGCACGAACCCCTTGTTCCAGTCGTGGACGGCGTGCAGGTCGGCCATCCCGCCGCCGAGGTAGGCGCGCAGCATGTTCATGGCGCTGGACGCGTTGGCGTAGGCGCGGATCATCCGCTGCGGATCGGCGACCCTGGCCTCCGGGTCGGGATCCAGCGAATTGATCATGTCACCGCGGTAGGCCGGCAGGCCCAGCGCGTCGGTCGGTGACGAGCGGGGCTTGGTGTATTGCCCCGCGACCCGACCCACCTTGATCACCGGAAGCCCCGCGCCGTAGGTCAGCACGACCGCCATCTGCAACAGCGTGCGCGCGTTGGCAAGCAGGTGGCTCTCGGTGTTGTCGGCGAACGTCTCGGCGCAGTCGCCGCCCTGCAGCAGAAACGCCTGGCCCTCGGCGACCAGGGCGAGCCGCTCGCGCAGCTGGTCGACCTCATAGGGAGCGACGATCGGGGGAACCGTGTTGAGCACCTCGCCGACCTCGTCGACCACGGCCTGGTTGGGCCACGGCGGGGTCTGGGCGCGGGGCAGGCTGCGCCACCGGTCGAGACCGAGCGCCTCTATCTCAGCCTCGTCGAGGACCGGTTGACCGATCTCGGGGCCCGGGTAACGGAAGTGGTGCCACTCCTCTGGCATGTGGCAAGCCTACGATCGCCGACAAGGGAGATGTCGGAGGAGTCCCATGATCCCGCTGCGTGGACGGGAGGGCGCCCGCCGCTCGCTACAGCCAGTCCCTGCGGCGGAAGGCGATATACAGCCCCACCGCCAGGACCACGGTCACCGTCGTGGATACGACAAAACCCCAGAACTTCTCGTAACCGGGGTACGGGACGTTCTGCCCGTAGAAGCCGGTTATCGCGGTCGGCACCGCGATGATCGCCGCCCAGCTCGTCACCTTCTTCATGATCAGATTCATCCGGTTGCCCTGGACGCTCAGGTTGGTCTCCAGGATCGTGGTGACGAAGTCGCGCAGCGACTCCGTCCACTCGCTCGCTCGCAGCACGTGGTCGTACACGTCCTGGTAGTAGGGCATCATCGGCTCGCTCACCACGTGCAGGGTCGGGCGCATCAGGGCGTTGACGACCTCCCGCATCGGCAGCACGACCCGCCGCAGCACCACGAGGCTCTTACGTAGCTGGAAGGAGCGCCGCTGCACGGCCTGCAGCGGCGGGCGGGTGGTGTCGAAGAGCAGGTCCTCGATCTCTTCGAGGGACCCGTCCAGGTCCTGCACCGCCGCCATGTGCCCGTCGACGAGGTAGTCGAGCAGCCCGTAGAGGAGAGACGGAACCCCGAACTTCACCAGATCGAGGTTCTCGTCCCAGCGCGAGACCACCTCGTCGATGTCGATCCGGTCGTCGCGGCGCACGGTGATCAGCGCCTGTTTGGTAACGAAGATGCCCAGCTCGCAGGTGTCGAGGCGGCCGTCGTCGGTGTTGAGCCGCACGCCGTAGGCGGAGATGAACAGATGCGTGCGGTAGCGGTCGAGCTTGGGCCGCTGCCCGAAGTCCATCGCGTCCTCGACGGCGAGCACATGCAGGCCGAACTCCTCGCGGATCGCGTCGAAGTCGGCCTGCGTCGGCTCGCACAAGTCCAGCCACACCACGGCCTGGTCGTCGCCGAGATGGTCGGATATGTCGGCGACCGGAAAGTCCTCGGATTCCAACACGCCGTTGCGGTAGAGCCTGGTGCGCGCCATGCGCTCAGCTTGGCAGATCGACAAGCTCCGCAAGTAGTGCGCGATGGCGCTCCGGCGTGCCGAGCGCGATCGCGTCGCTCTTGGCCCGCTTCAGGTAAAGGTGGGCCGGGTGCTCCCAGGTCATCGCGATCCCGCCGTGCATCTGCACGCACTCCTCCGCCGCGCGCACGGCGACCGGGGAGCAGTGCGCCTGCGCCAGCGAGACGGCGACGAACACGTCGGAGTCCTCATCGGCCAGGCAGACCGCGGCGTGCCGGGCGACCGCGTGCGCCTGGGTGACGGCGACCCACAGCTCGGCCAGGCGATGCTTGAGCGCCTGGAACGAACCGACCGGCCGGCCGAACTGTTTGCGGGTCTTCACGTATTCCACGGTCGTCGTGAGGCACCACTCGGCAATCCCGAGCTGCTCGCTGGCCAGCACCGTCGCGCCGGCCCGCCAGGCCTGCGCCCACGCCTGCCGGGCCGCGTCGCCGGTCGCCAGCCGCCGCCCGGGCGCCCTGGCCAGCGTCACGTCACACAGCCGCCGGGTCAGATCAAGAGACACCACCGGAGTACGCGTGACGTCCGCCACGTCAACGGCGTAGAGCCCGTCGTCGGTGAAGACCAGGAGCACGTCGGCGGCGAGCGCGTCGGCCACGCTGGTCACGGTGCCGGTGAGCGCGCCACCGTCGACGCGCACCGAGACCGGCGGCGTGCGCGGGTCCCAGCTGGACAACGCAACGGCCGGGACGGCCGTGCGCTCGCCGGCCGAGACCGTCGCGAGCAGATCGGCGTCGGCGATGCTGATCAGCGCGCCGGTCGCCATCGCGGCTCCCAGATGCGGCACCGGCGCCACCGCCCGGCCCAGCTCCTCGGCCACCACGGCGGCCTCCCGCCAGGACGCGCCCGCGCCGCCGAACTTCTCGGGCACCGCCAGCCCGGCGATCCCGACGTCGGCGGCGAGGGTGCGCCACAGGCCGGTGTCGTAGGGCTCGTCGCTTTCGGTGCGGGCCAACACCGACGTCCACGGCGCACGGTCGGCGAGCACCTGCCGCACAGCCGCGCGCAGCTCCTCCTCGATCTCGGTGTACAGCAGTGTCATCGCGGCAGGTCCTTCCACGCGGCGTCCTTGTCGACGCGGATCTCGGGCGGCAGCCCCAGCACCCGCTCGGCGATGATGTTGGCGAGGATCTCGGAGGTGCCGCCCTCGATCGAGTTGCCTTTTGCCCGCAGGTATCGGTAACCCGGGGAGCGGTTCTCCCACTCGAGGGCGGTCGGCCGGCGCATCGTGTAGTCGTCGTAGCGCAGGCCGTCCTCGCCCAGCAGCTCCAGTTCGAACCCGGAGATCTCCTGGTTGAGCCGCGCATAGGCATACTTCACCGCGGAGCCCTCGAACCCGGGCTGCCCCGCGGCCAACTGCTCGCGCAGGCGCTGTGCCGCCAGCCGGCCGGACTCCGCCGCGACCCACAGCCGCATCAGGGTGTCGAGCTGGCCCGGCGTGCGCACCTCGGGGCGCTTGCGCCACTCCCGCGCCACCACACCGATCATCCCGGACTCGCGGGGAAAGGCGCCGCCGCCGATCGCGACCCGCTCGTTCATCAACGTGGTCTGGGCGACCCGCCAGCCCTCGCCGACCTCGCCGAGCCGGTGCGCGTCGGGAATGCGCACGTCGCTGAGGAAGACCTCGTTGAACTCGGCCTCGCCGGTGATCTGCCGCAGCGGCCGCACCTCCACACCGGGGGCGGTCATGTCGCAGATGAAGTAGGTGATGCCCTGGTGCTTGGGCAACGTGGGATCGGTGCGCGCGATCAGGATCGCCCAGCGCGCCTCGTGCGCCAGCGAGGTCCAGACCTTCTGCCCGTTGACGACCCAGTCATCCCCGTCTCTGACCGCCCGGGTGCCCAGCGCGGCCAGGTCGGAGCCGGCGCCGGGCTCGCTGAACAGCTGGCACCACACCTCCTCCCCGGTCCACAACGGACGGAGGAACCGCTGGCGCTGCTCGTCGGTGCCGTGGCGCAGGATCGTCGGGGCGGCCATGCCGAGCCCGATGCCGATGCTCAGCGGGTTGTTGTCCGGCGCGCCCGCCGCGGCGAACTCGGCGTCGACGACGGGCTGCAACGCACGGGGTGCGCCGAGGCCGCCCAGGCCCTCCGGGAAGCTGATCCAGGCCAGGCCGGCGTCGAAACGGGCCCGGAGGAACTCCGACCGGTCGGTGGTCGCCGGATCGTGCCCGGCCAGAAACTCGCGTACCTGCTCGCGCAGCTCGTCGGCGTCCACGATCAGGCCCGCGGTCCACCGGCGACGTAGATGACCTGGCCGGACACGAACCCGGCGCCCTCACTGACCAGGAACGATATGGTGTGCGCGATGTCCTCGGGCCGGCCCACCCGGCGCACCGGGATCTGCTCGGCCTGGAACTTCTGCATCTGCTCGAAGTCCACGTTCATCCGCGCCGCGGTGGCGGCAGTCATGTCGGTGACGATAAACCCCGGCGCGACCGCGTTGACGGTGACGTTGAACTTCCCCAGCTCGATCGCGAGCGTCTTGGTCAGGCCCTGCATGCCGGCCTTCGCCGACGAGTAGTTCGCCTGCCCCCGGTTGCCCAGGGCGGAGGTGCTGGACAGGTTGACGATGCGGCCCCACTGCTGCTCGGTCATGTATTTCTGGACCGCCCGGCTCATGAGGAACGCGCCCCGCAGGTGCACGTTGACGACCGTGTCCCAGTCGTCGTCGCTCATCTTGAAGAGCAGGTTGTCGCGCAGCACGCCGGCGTTGTTGACCAGCACGGTCGGCGGCCCCAGCTCGGCGGCCACCCGCTCCACCGCCGCCTGCACCGCCGCGCTGTCGGAGACGTCCGCGCCGACGGCGATCGCGCGCCGCCCGGTCTCGGTGATCCGGCCGACGGTCTCCTTGCAGGCCGCCTCGTCGAGATCCAGCACTGCGACGTCGAACCCGTCGGCAGCCAGCCGCTCGGCGGTGGCGGCGCCGATCCCGCGGGCAGCACCGGTAACGATCGCGACTCGGGCCATTGTCCATCCCTTCGAAAGAACATGCACTGTCAGTGCACTCTACTGCTCCGGTCGATAGTGCGAAAGTAGGGCCCGCATGGTGCCGGCCATGGACTTCTGCGCCGCCGCGACGCCGAGGCCCAGGTCATCGCGCAGCACCGACCACGCCGGCCAGGTGCTCACCGCCGTCAGCGCGTTGAGCAGCTCGTCGGCCTTCGGACCGGCCGCCGCCAGCTCGGCCGCGAACAGCTGCGCCAGCTCGTCGCGGGCGATCTGGTATTGCCGGGCCCGGTTGGCCCGCAGCTGGGCCGAGAACGGCTCCCGCAACTGGGCCGCGCGGGCGATCGGGGCGAGAAACTCCAGCACCTGGGCCCGCTGCCGGCACAACGCGGTGACCCGCGCCTCCAGCGGCAGCCGCGGGTTGATCCGGCGGGCCAGCTCCGACTGGCGCTCGAGCTGGCGCTGGCCGGCGGCCGCGTAGAGCGTCTCCAGGTCGGCGTAGTTGGCCCACAGGGCGCGCAACGACACACCCGCCCGCTCGGCGATGCGCTCGCCGCTGGGTCGCAGGTCCCCCTCGGCCAGCAGCTCCAGGAGGGCGTCCACGACCGCGCGCCGGGTGCGGACCGCCCGGGCCGTGCGACCATCGACGTTCACAGCCAAAGAACATACACTCCGAGTGCATGAGGGAGTTCCCATCTTTGACGGCGTTGGCCGAGGCCGCCGGCGAGCACCTGGGCTACAGCGCGTGGCGCGAGATCGACCAGAAGACGGTCAACCTGTTTGCCCAGGCCACCGGCGATGAGCAGTGGATCCACGTGGATCCCGAGCGGGCCGCGCAAGGGCCGTTCAAGGGCACGATCGCGCACGGGTTCCTGACCCTGTCGCTGCTGCCGGTGATCACCGCCGACGTCTACCGCGTCGAAGGCGTCCGGATGGCGGTCAACTACGGGCTCAACAAGGTCCGCTTCCCCAGCCCGGTCCGCGTGGGCAGCCGGGTCCGGGGCGGGGTGGAGCTGGTCGAGGTCACGCCAGTCGAGGGCGGCGTGCAGGTGGTCGCCCGGGTCACCGTCGAGGCCGAGGGCGGGTCCAAGCCGGCCTGCGTCGCCGAGTCGGTCGCGAGGTTGTACGCGTGAGCACCGCTCTGGTGCTCGGTGGCGGCGGCATCACTGGGATCGCCTGGGAGATCGGCGTCCTCTCGGGGCTGCGCCGCGCGGGCGTCGACCTCACCAAGGCCGACCTGATCGTGGGCACCTCGGCCGGCTCGGTCGTGGGCACCATCGTCGCCACCGGCATCGACCTCGACGTAGCCGTGGCGATGCAGCGCGAGCCGGTGGTCGGCGAGCCGCTCCACGTCGACATCGGGCTGGCCATGCAGGCCTTCGCCATCTTCGGCGACCGCCAGATCGATCCGCGGGAGGCCCGCGCGCGGGTCGGCGCGCTGGCCCTGTCCGCACCCGTCGGTGACGAGCAGGCGCAGATCGACCGGTTCGCCGAGCGGCTGCCGCGTCACGACTGGCCCCGTGAGCCGCGACTCGTGATCACCGGCGTCGACGCCGGGACCGGCGAGGCCGTCGCCTGGGACCACGACTCCGGCGTGCCCCTGGTGTACGCGGTCGCGGCGAGTTGCGCGGTGCCGTGCGTCTACCCGCCGATCACCATCAACGGGCACCGGTACGTCGACGGCGGGCTCCGCTCCGGCACCAACGCCTACCTGGCCGCGGGGGCGTCGGAGGTCGTGGTGCTCGCGCCGATGGCCGGCATGACCCCGCTGGGCGCACCCGCCGGCGAGCTGGCCGCGCTCCGCGAGCGGGCCACGGTGACGCTGGTGCAGCCGGACATCGCCGCCCGCACCGCGATCGGGCCCAACGTGCTCGACGCCTACCGGCGCGCGGCAGCGCTCGACGCCGGCGTGGTCCAGGGCGAAGCGCTGGCCCGCAACGGCGGCCTCGGCACCGGTTGAGCGACGTGACGTCGGCGACCGGGGCGCGCAGGCACCCGGCCCGGTCGCCGGCGGCCTAACGCCGGACGTTGAGCGAGCCGGGCCCGACGACCCGGGCGCCCAGCGCGGTCACCCGGTCGCGCAGGCCCCGGTCGGCGGTCACCACCACCTCGTCGCCGCTGCCCTCGCGGCGCAGCAGGTCCACGATCGCATCGTCGCCGGACCGGTCGGCAGCGACGACCCGCACCCCCGGAATGCTGGACACCCCACGGGCCGCACCCTCGACGACCAGGACGAGCTCGTCGCCCTCACGGGCGTCCGGCAGGGCGCGTGGGCCGGCGGCGGCGAGCGCGTCGCGCAACCGTTCGGTTGCTCCGGCCCGGTCGCGCCACCAGCCGTCCGGCGTCGAGCCGACCACGTTCGCTGCGTCCACCACAATCAACACACCTCCGTTGTACCGCTCTGCGCGATACTGCGCTGGTGGCCACGGACGGCACCGGCGCGGCGATCGAGTGGTTGCTGCGCTGCCCGGAACCGGCCGTGTCGCGGCTGGCCCGGCGCGACCTGCTCGGCGAGGCACCGGCGCCCGAGGGCAATGGCCCCTGGGTACGCGCCCTGCAGGCCGGCATGGACGACCCCGGCCACCCCTACCGCAAGTGGACCGGAGCGCACTGGCGGCTGGTCTCGCTGGCCGAGCTGGAGCCGGCCGGTGACCCCCGCGTCGGCTCAGCGGCCGATCGGGTCCTGGCCTGGCTGACCGGCCCCGGCCACCGCAGCGGCGTCAAGGTCATCGACGGGCTGGCGCGCCGCTGCGCCTCGCAGGAGGGCAACGCGCTCGCCGCCTGCTGCCGGCTCGGGCTGCACGGCGACCCCCGGGTCGAGCTGCTCGCCACGTCGCTGGTCGACTGGCAGTGGCCCGACGGCGGCTGGAACTGCGACCTGCGGGCGAGCGGCCGGCGCTCGTCGTTCCACGAGACGTTGCCCGCCATGTGGGGACTTTTCGAGTACGCGTGGGTAGGGTCCTCCGGCGCGGCGCTCGCGGCGGCCGGGCGCGCCGCGGAGCTGTTGCTCGCCCACCGGGTGTTCCGGTCGCTGTCCACGGGCGCGGCGATCCACCCGTCGGTGGTGACGTTGCACTACCCGCCGTACTGGCACTTCGACGTGCTGCAGGCGCTGCTGGTCCTGGCCCGGATGGGGCTTGCCGGCGATCCACGCGCCGCCGACGCCCTCGATCTGGTGGAGAAGCGCCGCCGCGACGACGGCCGCTGGCAACCCGGCGGGTACTGGTGGCGGCCGACCGGCACCTCCGCCGTGGACGTCGTCGACTGGGGCCGGTCCGGGCCGAACTACATGATCACGCTCAACGCGCTGCGCGTGCTGCGCGCCGGCGGCCGGCTCTAGATCGGCCGCCGTCTGGTGCAGATCGGCCGGCGTCTGGTTCAGATCGGCCGGCGGCCGGCGAAGCCGCAGTCAGCGCGGTGGTACCAGCGGATGTCGGCCTCGCCCTCGACCCAGCACCACAGCACCGGCTCGCCGTCGTGCTCGCCCGGAAAGTCCAGCAGCAGCGGCGCGAAGCCCTTCACGTGCGCGCCCGCCTCGGCGAACGCCTCGAGCTCGGCGTACAGCCCCGCCTCCCAGGCCTTGGCGTCGGCGAGGCCGCCGTGCCGGCTCGGCCGGCCCGCGTCGATGTCGGTGCGCAGCTCGGCCAGGTCGGCCCGCCGCTCGATCAGCTCGGCGATGCGCGGGCGAAGCTTCGCCAGCTCGGCACGCGCCTCATCGAGGGTGAACACGCTCGCCAGTATCCTCCGACCTCACGGCCGCGGAAGGCGCATCGCCATGGTTGGGGCCTCGCCCATGACCGACTCGGGCTGGGCCGGCGCGGCCGTGCCGCTGTGCCGGTCGGCCCGGCCCAGCTCGACGGTCTGGTGCAGCTGGATGCGGTCCCACTCCCCGACCGCTTGCGGACGGTCGTGGGGCAGGCCGATCGGGCCGGAGCGGGCCAGGATGACCGTGCCATTGGTGCTCAGGTCGGTCACGAACAGCTCGTCGCCGCGCAGCTCCAGGCGCAGATGGGTGCGGCTGACCCAGCGCACCGCCTGGTCGTCCAGGTGCGGGCCGAGCTGGACGCCGTCGTGGTCGTCGGGCGCGCGGCCCACCAGCACCGGCTGGCCTTCCGTGACGACGAACCGCTGCACGACGACGCCGCCGACGCGCGCCGCGATGGGCACTGCCGCGGGCCGGGGCCCGGCGTCGACGAGGCGCTCCCCGTGCCGGGGGCAGATCGCGACCCCGCCCGCCGCCAGGTGCGGCGGAGGCTGCCCGATGCGCGGAGCACCGCCGAAGAACGGCCCGCCGCCCGTGCCGAAGCTGGGGCAGTCGGAGACCGGGCAATTCCAGGTCCGCCCGAGCGCGCCGTGCCGGGGCGGGAAGGACCCGGCGCCGCCGCCGTCGAGTGCAGCGCCGCCGGGGGCGGCGACCGGGGTGAAGCGCGCTCCCGGGTATCCGGGCAGCGGCGCCCGGGTGATCACCGGCTGGCCGATCAGGCCCGCCACCTCGCACACCCGGGCGACGGCCGGCACCTCGGCCGGGACCACCTCGACCAGGCCGTCGTCGGACCAGCGGCGGATCACCATCCGCTCGTTGGAGGTGAGATCGGTGTCGGAGAGCAGGCCACGGGCGGCAACCGCGTAGAGCGCGACGCCGCCGTCGCCGATGTGGCGGCTCAGCGCGTCGATCACCATCCCGACGCGCAGCAGGTTGGCCGGGCGGCCGCCGTCGAGATCGACCAGGCGGACCACTTCGGCGAGGTCGACGACAGCGCCAGTCATCAGCGGGTCGCTGCTCAGGCGTCGCTCGATCGCGTCGAGCGCCCGGGTCACTTCGAATCGCACCCGATGAAGGTTACGCGTGGCGCGAGGACCGCAGCTTGCGAGGACCGCAGTCGCCCGCCGATGACACCGTCGCACATAATGCCGCCGCCGGCCGCATACGCGACCGACGGCGGGCCGGCCGACCGGACTGGGGGGAAGACGCCGGCCGCGCGGTGAAGGGGCAACACTTACGGTGGCTAACAGTAAGCAGATCGGCACGCTGACGGAAGACCTGACCGCGTGAGTGAATCAGAGGTTCTGCGCGGCGAGTTCGCGGGCGCGGTCCCGGGCGGCCTCCAGTGCGGCGAGGAACGCCGCCCGTACCCGATGGTTCTCCAGCTCCCGGATCGCGTTGATCGTGGTGCCGGCGGGCGAGGTCACCGCCTCCCGCAACTTCACCGGGTGCTCACCGGAGTCGCGGAGCATGATCGCCGAGCCGATCGCCGTCTGCACGATGAGGTCGTGGGCCACCTGCCGGGGCAGGCCGAGCAGGATTCCCGCATCGGTCATCGCTTCGACCAGGAAGTAGAAGTACGCCGGCCCGGACCCCGACAGCGCGGTCACCGCGTCCTGCTGCGACTCGGGTACCCGGATGGTGCGACCCAGCGGCCGGAACATCTCCTCGGCCAGGGCCAGATGCTCGGCCGTGGCGTGGGCCCCGGCGGAGATCGCCGTCATCGCCTCGTCTACGAGGGCCGGCGTGTTGGTCATGACGCGCACCACCGGGGTGCCCGCGGGCAGCCATTTCGCGAAGAACGAGGTGGGCAGGCCGGCGCAGAGGGTCACGACGAGCTTCTCGGCCGGTACCCGCGGGCCGAGGTCGGCCATCAGCGCCTCGGCATCCTGCGGCTTGACGGCGATCGCGAGCACGTCGGCTTCGTCGACCGCCGCTTCGTTGTCCACCATGCGCACGCCGTAGCGCTCGGTCAGCTCGGCGGCCCGCTCGGCGCGGCGCGCGGTCGCGCACAGCCGGTCCACCGGCCAGCCGGCGCGCAGCAGGCCGGACAGCAGTACCTCGCCGATCTTGCCGGCCCCGATCACCGCGATGGTGTGCCCGTCGGGTGCCATGCCAACCCCTCCCCTCGCGACCGCCCCTCCCCGCCGATCTTGGAGTTGTGTACATGGTTTGATCTCCAAACCACGACACTTTCTCCAAGATCGACGCGAAGAAGGGCGGGTGTCGATTAGCCGAAGAAGACCTCGGCCTCGGTGTACCGCTCGACCGGCACCGTCTTCAACTCCCGGGTCGCCTCCAGCAGCGGTACCCGCACGATCTCGGTGCCGCGCAGCGCCACCATCTTGCCGAAGTCGCCGTCGTGCGCGGCGTCGATCGCGTGCAGGCCGAAGCGGGTCGCGAGGACCCGGTCGAACGCGGTCGGGGTGCCGCCGCGCTGGATGTGGCCGAGTACGACCGTGCGCGCCTCCTTGCCGGTACGTGACTCGATCTCGCCGGCCAGCCACTGCCCGATGCCGCCAAGCCGCACGTGACCGAACGCGTCCAGATCCTGGCTGGCCAGCTTCATCTGGCCCTCGAGCGGGGTGGCGCCCTCCGCGACGACGATGATCGGCGAGTACTGGGTCTGGAACCGCTTCTCCACGTACGAGGCGACCTGCTCGATGTCGAAGTGGCGCTCCGGCAGCAGGATGACGTTGGCGCCGCCGGCCATGCCGGAGTGCAGAGCGATCCAGCCGGCGTGCCGGCCCATGACCTCGACGACGAGCGTGCGGTGGTGGCTCTCGGCGGTGGTGTGCAGCCGGTCGATGGCTTCCATCGCGATGTTGACCGCGGTGTCGAAGCCGAACGTGTAGTCGGTGGCGCCCAGGTCGTTGTCGATGGTCTTGGGTACGCCCACGACGTTGACGCCCAGGTCGGTCAGCTTGGCGGCAACCCCGAGGGTGTCCTCGCCACCGATCACGATGAGCGCGTCGATGCCCTGGTCGGCCAGGTTGCTCTTGATCTTCTCGACGCCGCCGTCGATCTTGAAGGGGTTGGTCCGCGAGGAGCCGATGATCGTGCCGCCGCGGGGCAGGATCCCGCGCACCTCCGCCACGCCGAGCGGGCGGGTCACACCTTCGAGCGGGCCGCGCCAGCCGTCACGGAACCCGACGAACTCGTGTCCGTAGGTCGTCACGCCCTTACGGACGACGGCACGGATGACCGCGTTGAGACCGGGGCAGTCTCCGCCCCCGGTGAGCACGCCGATGCGCATAACTTGCTCGTCCTTCCCACCATGTTTGGTTGCGTACGCGGAAGTGAGCCCCGCGAGGGTCCCGGCAACCAAGGTCCGGGCCCGCGATCGGCACCGTTGCCGGCCCGGGGCGGGCCGCAATTGCGCACTGTAGTCGCCTGGAGAAGCCGAGCGGCAGCGGCCCGTCACTACGAGGGTCCCCCTATGGGGACCCTCCTTCCATCGCGCGCCAGCGGGCGAGGTTGTGCTTGGCATCGACCAGCGCGTCGTGGCGGTCGGCCATGGTCGGCAGCGGCGGGCGGCCGTGGTCGTCCCACAGTTGCCGCAGGTCCTTCGTAAACCGCGGAATCTCCCGGGGGAGGGCGGTCATCGACCCCCAGAGCTGGGCCAGCGCCACGTGGTCGTACGCGGCGTACCACGCCCACAACTCGATCTCCTCGGCCTCGCCGGCGCGCAGCGGTGCCACCAGGAACGTGTAGAGCTCGTCACGGATGCGCTGGCGCGAGCGCCACGCCGGGTTGGCCGGCGAGGGCAGCTTGTCGAGCACGTTGCGGCGTACCCACGGAATGGCACGGCTGCCGTCGAACTCGGTCGACACCGCGTAGAACTCGCGGCCCTTCTCGTCGACCACACCGATCGAGACGAGATCGATCAGCCGGCCGTCCTCGATGAACTCGCAGTCGTAGAAGTAGCGGTAGGGCATCGCCGCCCATCTTCCACGGGCCGGCCCGGCGTCACTCAGCCGGGTAACTTCTGACACGCCGGTGATCACGCGCACATCTTTCTTCACCCCGAACGTATCAACGCTAACCTCCCCCTCTCTGGAAAGTCGTAGGGCGGCGTCGGGGGTGTACACAGCGCAACCGACACGTCATGATCTGGGATATCTGTTCGGGTTGTTACCGGGGAGGGGTTGGACCGTGGAGGTTCGGCTGCCAGATCCCGGCGATGCACTGACCGGCGTGGACATGTTTGCCGCACTCGAGCACGACGTGCGCCAGCGTGTCATCGCGGCTGCCGTGCCGCGGACCTACCGCAAGGGTCAGCTGCTCTTCGTCGAGAATGATCCTGGCGAGTCGCTCATCGTGCTCAGACGCGGTGCGGTGATGGTGTTCCGCACGTCACCGACGGGTGAGCGGGCGGTGCTCAATGTGATCCGGCCGCCCGACACGTTCGGCGAGGTGTCGCTGTTGGACGGTTCTCCCCGCTCCGCGTCCGCCGAGGCGATCGAGGACTGCCAGGCGCTCGCCCTGTCCCGGGGCGCGTTCCTGGAGCTGGTGCACGCCAACCCGCGCATCCTCGACGCGGTGATGCGCTCCCTCGGCGGCCTGATCCGCCGGCTCACCGAGCAGAACGCCGACCACGTGTTCCTCGACCTGCCCGGCCGGGTCGCCAAGACCCTCGTCCGGCTGGCCGGCGACACCCAGGCGCCGATGGTCACGATCGAGCTCAACCAGAGCCAGCTCGCCGAGATGGCGGGCGGTTCGCGGCAGAGCGTCAACCAGGCGATCGGTTCGTTCGCCAGCCGCGGCTGGCTGCGCACCGAGGGGCGCCGGATCGTCGTGACCGACCTGGGTGCGCTGCGCCGCCGGGCCGGCATGAACGAACGCTGACTCCGCCGCCCACCGAGAGCCATGATCGCGGAACATTTTCCGTGCCGGGACACGGAGAATGTTCCGCGATCATGGGAAGAGGCAGGGTTCAGATCGCGGCGGCTTCCGGCTCGCCGTCGGGGGTGCTCGTCGGGCCGGGCCAGGAGGCGGGCTCCGTGGTCGGCCCCGGCCACGCGTCGGGATCGGCCTCGGTGGGGCCGGGCCACGAGGCGGGCTCGACCGCCGGCTCCACATCCGGGTCCGGCGACGTCGGGCCGGGCCACACGTCGGGCTGGTCCTCGTCTCCCTCGGCCCGCTCCGCGGACGCGACGACTCCGTCCCCCTCGAGTTCGGCGAGCGTGACGGGATCGACGTCGACCAGATCACCGGCGATGTGCCCCGATCCCCCGTCGTCGGTCCAGTCCCGCGCCAGTCGTACATAGACCATGGAAACTCCTGTTGGATCATTTCTATCGATCGCGCAACTGTAGACCCGGGGAACCGGCCAGCAGTGTCTTGTTCCGTACACCCGGCGGTACGCCTGGAACGTCCCAGGCAGAACGTGTGACGATACTCAGGCGTCAGTCCACGCGCCGCACCCTCATCGCGGCGCAGCCGCACGCGTTGCAAGGAGAGGCATCATCGCCACCCCGTGCTCCCACTGTGGACGCCCGAGCGCCCCGGACGACAAGTTCTGCGGGGGCTGCGGCGCCGAGCTGACCCGTTCCTGTCCCCAGTGCGGCCGGGCCCTCGCGGTCGACGTGTCGTTCTGCACCGGCTGCGGCCTGTCCCTGGCCGACCGGTCCCCGACCGGACGCCCCACCCCCAGCGAGGATCGCCGGCGCATCAGCGTGCTCTTCGTCGACCTGATCGACTTCACGCCATACGTGGAGTCGGCCGATCCGGAGATGGTCCGCGAGATGCAGACCGGCTTCTTCGCCGCCGCCCGGCGGGTCATCGGTCAATACGGCGGGGTGGTCGAGAAGTACATCGGCGACGCGGTGATGGCACTTTTCGGCGCGCCTGTGGCGACCGAGACCGACGCGGTGCGCTGCGTGCGCGCCGGGCTGGAGCTGCAACGCGTACTGGCCCGGTACGCGCCGGCCGCGGCCGACGAGGAGGGCGATCGGTCCGGCCTGTTCGTGGGGCGCTTCCGGGTCGGCATCGCCACCGGCGAGGCGCTCGTCGACGTGGCCGCGGCCCGCGACGGCGGCCAGGCCATCGTCGCCGGCGACGTGGTCACCACGGCGTCCCGGTTGCAGGCGGTCGCGCCGCCCGGAGGCGTGGTGGTCGACGGTGTCACGTACGCGTCGACCAAGGCAGCGATCAGCTACGAGCAGCAGACCCCGGTGACCCTGCGCGGCCGGTCCAGCGCGACCGAGGTGTGGCTGGCCCTGGCGCCACTGCAGCGCACCCACCCCGACCGGGAGGCCGACGGCTCTCCCCTGGTCAACCGCACCCACGAGCTGGGGCTGCTGGTCAACGGCCTGCACCGGGCGCTGCACGACCGGGTGCCGCAGCTGGTCATCGTCCTGGGCCGGGCCGGCATCGGCAAGAGCCGGCTGGTCCGCGAGCTCTACCTGCACAGCGAGCAGCTCCTCGACGCGCCGGTCACCTGGCGCACCGGGCGCTGCCCGCCGTTCGGCGAGAACGTCACCTACGCGGCCCTGGCCGACATCGTGAAGGCCGAGGCGGGCATCCTCGACACCGACAGCGCCGACACCGCCCGGGAGCGCCTCGACCGCACGCTGCGCGCCCTGGTTGGCGAGGAGGAGGCGGCGCGGCTGTCCGACGCGCTGAGCCCACTCGTCGGGCTGCCCGGTTCCAAGCTCGGCGCCGAGGAGGCGGAGTCGGCCTGGCGGCGCTTCGTGGTGGCGCTGGCCAACCGGCAGCCGACCGTCCTCGTCTTCGAGGATCTGCACTGGGCCGACGAGTCGATGCTGCGCTTCGTCGAGCTGCTCGGCGCCTCCGTGCGCGACGTCCCGCTGATGCTGCTGTGCACCGCCCGCCCCGAGCTGGTCGAGCGCGACCCGACGTGGGCCGGCACGATCACCGGGTCGCTGACGATCACGCTGCCGCCGCTGCGCGACCCCGAGATCGCCAAGATGTACGTGCACCTGCTCGGCCAGGCGACGTTCCCGCCCGAGCTGCTCGATCCCCTCGTCGAGCTGGCCGACGGCAACGCGCTCTATGCCCACGAGTACACGCGGATGCTCATCGAGCAGGGCAAGCTGCGCCCGTCCGAAGTGTTCAGCCTGCCCGAGGGGCTGCCGATGCCCGACAGCGTGCACGCCGTCATCGCCAACCGGGTCGACCTGCTCGAACCCATCGACCGGGCGGTCCTGCAGGCCGCCGCCGTGGTCGGCATGCAGTTCTGGCCGGGCGCGGTGGCCGCGGCCCTGAGCCGCCCGGTGGACACGATCGAGCGCTCGCTGCGCCGCCTCGAGCAACGCGACCTGATCCACGAGCAGCCCACGTCCACGATGGCCGGGCAGCCGGAGTACCGGTTCGGGCACATGCTCGTGCGCGACGTCTGCTACCAGCGGCTGCCGCGCACCGAGCGGGTGGCCCGGCACGAGCGCACCGCCGACTGGCTCGACGGGGTGTCCGTGGACCGGAGCACCGACCTGGCCGAGGTGCTCGCCCACCACCGGTACACCGCGCACCAGATCGCCGAAAAACTCGGCCTCGATCCGCACCGCTACGCCGCACCGGCCCGCGACGCGCTGCACCGGGCGGCCCGGCGGGCCTACGCGCTGCGCGTCCTGGACACCGCGGCCGCTCTCGCCACGAAGGCCCTCGGGCTGTCCGGCGGGCCGGAGAGCCCCGCGGACAGCCTGGAACGGCTGCGGTTGGAGCTGCTGGTAACCGAGATCGCGTTCCGGCGCGAGGGTGACGCCTTCCTCACCGACGGCGGCGAGGACCGGCTGCGCCGCCTCGCCGGCGGGCTCTACGCCGCCGGCGACCAGGCGCACGCCGCCCGGGCATGGACCCTGCTGGGCCAGGCGGCCTGGGTGCGCGCCGACCGGCCGGCCGCGCTGACCTGCCTCGACCGGGCCGTCGAGCTGTTCGACGAGCTGCCGGACACCGCGGACAAGGCCGACGCGTACGCCGAGCTGGGCCGGCTGCACATGCTCAACTACGAGCACGACCCCGCGGTTGCCGCCGCGACCGTCGCCGCGGAGATCGCCGGCCGGCTGGGCCTGGTCGAGGTCGCGGCAAACGCCCGCGTCACCATCGGCACCGCCCGCTACGAGGCCGGCGACCGGGGCGGCGTGCTGGAGCTGCAGGCCGTCGTCGAGGTGTGCCGCATCCAGCGGCTGCTCGCGCTGCGGCGGGCCATCCAGAACCTGGGGTACGCGTTGCAGGAGGAGGGTGACCAGGTCGCCGCGGACGCCCTGCTCGCCGAGGTGGCCGGCGGCAACAACCTGGCCACCGGGTACTCGCTCGCGGCCACCCGCGCGTACGTGGCCGGCGACTTCGACGAGCTCCTCGCCGCCGCGGAGGCCGACCTGGCCACCCCCAGCGCCGAGTGGGAGCTTCAGGTCCGGGGCATCTGCGCGTGGGTCCGCATCCTGCGCGACCGCGACGTCGGCTGCGCCGACCCGGACGAGGTGGAGTCGCTGCTCACGACCGGCCGGCGCAGCGGCTTCTACCGGCTGGAGTGGACCGCCCTGGCGCATGTCGCGCTGTGCCGGGCGCTGCAGGGCCGCACCGACGAGGTCGACGCGCTGCTGGCCGAGCTGGCCGCCTCGTGGGGGGCGATCCGCGCGGTGGCCAGCGGCGAGTGGGTCGACGCCGCCGCGCACGCGGCCGCGTTCGCCGGGCGTTCCCCGTCTGCTCGCCTGCGGGAGATGCTCGCGGGGGCGTCGCACCGCACGCCGTGGATCGAGGCCGCCGCGCGCACCGCGGCCGCCGGGGTGGCGGCCGCCGACAGTGACCACGGCCGGGCCGCCGAGCTGCACCTGGCCGCCGCCGAGCTGTACGCGGACCTGGGCCACGCGACCAACCGGATCCTGTCGCTCGCGGCGGCCGCGCGCGCCCTGGGCCAGGTGGGCGGCGAGCGGGCCGGGTGGGTCAACGCCGCGGTGGTGGCGTTCGCCACCCGCAACGCCGCGCCGGGCCTGCTCGACCTCGCCGGCCTGCCCACCCCCGCGATCCTGGACGGTTAGCGGGCTACCGGCCCTGGGTCACGCGGCGACGGCGGTCTGCTCGGCGGGCTCCGGCGGCTGCGGGGTCTTCGGGTGGGCCGACTTCACCTTCTGGGCGTAGACGTCGACGTACTCCCGGCCGGAAAGCTCCATCAGCTCGTACATGATCTCGTCGGTCACGGCCCGCTCGATGAACCGGTCGCCGGCCATGCCCGCGTACCGGGAGAAGTCCATCGGCGCGCCGAACTGGATCCGCACCCGCTTGATCCTCGGGATGATCTTACCGGGCGGCTGGATCTCGTCGGAGTTGAGCATGACCACCGGGATCACCGGCGCCCCGCTCTCCAGGGCGAGCCGGGCAATCCCGGTCTTGCCCCGATAGAGCCGCCCGTCGGGCGACCGCGTGCCCTCCGGGTAGATCCCGAACAGCTCGCCCTCCCGCAGCACCCGCAGGCCCGTGTCGATCGCCGCCTGCGCGGCCCGGCCGCCCGAGCGGTCGACCGGGATCGTGCCGGTGCCGACGAAGAACATCTTGATCAGCCAGCCCTTGATGCCCCGGCCAGTGAAGTACTCCTGTTTCGCCACGAACGTCACCCGCCGCTTGACCATGAGCGGCATGAAGATCGAGTCCGAGAACGACAGGTGGTTGCTGGCCAGAATGGCCGGACCCGTGTCCGGGACGTGCTCGCGTCCCTCGACCTGTGGCCAGAAGATCAACCGCAGCCATGGGCCGAGAAAAACGTACTTGAGCAGCGAGTAGAGCACGCGCGTCCTTCCAGAAGCACCGGTTGCCTGCCCCAACCGACACGCTGCGGCCCGCCAGCCGCGCCCGCCCGGTTCTGCTGCCCCAGCCTACGAACCGAGTACGGCACACCACAACGCACTCCCCGATCAGTGGTAAAGCGTGTCAGGATTTCCGTCAGCGGTCCCCCTCGGCGTCCCCCTCGTCGTGGCTGACGGCCCGCGGGGAGGACGGAGTCGGTGCCAGCGGGTGGCTCGCGGCGTGGGCGACGCGACAACGGCCTCATCGCCGCAGAGTACGCGGCGGTGGGCGACGTCGACCCCCGCGTGGGTGAGCACCTGCTCGACGTGCTCGCCGGCGAGGGCATCGCCGCCTACCTGCTGCCCGCGACCGACCTGCATCCGATCACCCGCACGACGACGCTGCCGGCCCGCCCCACCGACCGGCTCTACGCCGACCGCGCCCACCTGGGCACCGCCAAGGACCACCTGGCCCGGCTGGGGCGCGAGGAGCCGGCCGGGACGGACCGGGCCGCCGCGCCGGCGGCCGCCGCGGCCGGTGGCGGCACCGACGACCCCGACGTCGAAGCGGTCTGGGCCAGCATCATCGCCGGCTACGACCGCGAGGTCGACACCGCCACCACGCCGCCCTGGCCCGCGGCGGAGAACGTGCCCGAGCGCGGCCACGACGACACCGACCCCGATCTCGGCCGGCGGCTGCACCTGGACGACGACGAGGACCCGCCCCGCAAGGAGGCCGACGAGCCCACCCTGCTCGACGCGCTCGACACGTTCGGCGCCCACCTGCCCGCCAGTGAAGAGGAGGAGGGCTACACGCCGCCGCCTCCCCCGCCCGTGCCGCGCCCACCCGCCCAGGTGGTGCTGGCGCTGCTGGCCATCGTCGGCGGCCTCGCGCTGTTCTTCCAGCCGGGCATACTGCAGATGGACGCCGACGTCGGGCTGCTGGTCGGGTTCGGCCTGCTCCTGGCCGGCGTGATCACGCTGATCTGGCGGCTGCGCCCCGGAGACGACGAGGACGAGGACTCCGACGACGACGGCGCCGTCGTCTAGAGCACCGACTTCTCCAGCCAGTCCAGGATCGCGTCGATCGGCTCCTGCCAGCCCACGTCGAGCATCAGGTCATGGCCCATGCCGGGAAACAGCAGCGGCGCGCCGGCATAGCGGCCCGCCACGTCGGCCAGCGCCTTGCGCGGGACCAGGCGGTCGTCGGGGCTGCCGACCACGAGTGCCGGTGGGTCTCCCACGGGCTTCTCCGGCCCTCGGTGCAGCGCCAGCTGCCACTGGGCACGGCCGGACGCGGCGCCGACCTGGGCGACGTAGCGCTTCTTCTCGGCCACCGGCAGCGCGCGGCTGAAGAGCTGGCCGCGCCGCGGTCGCAGCGGCCGGCCGAACAGGGCGGGCAGCACCACGGCCGGGCTGCGGCCGAGGACGGAGAACGCCGCGCCCACGCCGCCGAACACGGGCGACACGAGGACCGCGGCCCGCACCGGGTAGCGCGCCATCGCCATCGCCACGACCAGCGCGGATGCGCCATGCCCGACGAGGACGGCCTGGCGGGGCAGGCTCGCCGCCACCTGGACGACATCATGGGCGTACGCCCGGAGTGTGGTCTTCGTTGCCGAGCCGCTGGCACCGTGGCCGCGCAGGCTCATCGCGTGCGCCGGAAAGCCCCGGCCCGCGGCGTGCTCGAGCCAGTGCTCCGCAAACGCCCACGCGCCGTGGCCGAACCCGGGGACGAACAGCAGCGGCGGGGAGTCGCTCGGCTCGGCCGGCGTCGCGGTCAGCACCTCGCGGTGGACCGGCGCGGGTGGAAACGCCCACTCCTTCTGCCGCACGATCCTGGTGCCACTCACGCCGCCGCCTCCAGCTGGTCCAGGGTGCGCTGCAGGGCGCGTAGATATACGACGTGGTCGACCTCGAACCAGTGCCGGCTGGTGTCGACGACCCGGGCGGTGGTGTAGGCACGGTCCTTCTCCGGCTTGGCCCACAGCGCGGCGGCCCGATCCGGGGCGGTCTCGCGCAGCCGCAGCCAGCGGGCGATCGCGACGGTCTGCCAATGCACGATCGAGAACAGGCCGCCGTCGGGCTGCACCAGGCCGGCGACGGCGAGGGTCGGGTGGGTGCGCGAGAAGAGCTGCGCGCGCAGGTGCGGCCGGCCGTCCTCGGCGATGCCCAGCAGGTCACCGGCGACGAACTCGAACGTCGGCCGGTATCCGGTCGCGAGCACCACGACGTCGGGCTCCGCGGTCGTGCCGTCGGTGAACTCGACCCCGTTGCGGAGGAACCGGGCCACGTCGGGCACCGCGGCGATCGACCCGTGGCCCACGTAGTACGCGAGCTGGCTGTTGACCACCGGATGGGTCTCGAACAGCTTGTGGTCGGGTCGCTTCGCCGGCAACCCCACTGTCGAGCGCAGCAGCACGCGCAGCAGCCAGCGCCGGGCCCACAGCGGCGCCCGCAGCCAGCGCAGCACGTCGTTGGCCTGGTCGGCCGGGCGGCCGAGGGCGTACTTCGGCAGGTACCAGTAGCCGCGCCGGGTCGAGTGCCAGCAGCGGGCGGCCTGCTGCGCGGCCTCCACGGCGATGTCGCAGCCGGTGTTGCCGCCGCCGACCACGAGCACCTTCCGGCCGCGCAACTGTGCCGCGTCCTTGTACGCGCTGGCGTGCAGGACGTGCCCGCGGAAATCCTCCAGCCCCTCGTACTCCGGCCACCGGGGCGACCAGTTGTGCCCGTTGGCGATCACCACGGCCGCGTACCGGAGGGTCCGTGCCTCTCCGCCCCGCGCGCCGCGGACGGTGACGTCCCACTTGTCGCCGACCGGATCGACGCGCACCACCTCGGTGCCGAACCAGATGTGCTCGCGCAGCCGGAAATGGTCGGCGTACCGCTCGAAATAGGCCAGTAGCTGGGCGTGGTGCGGGTAGTCCGGCCAGTTGTCGGGCATCGGGAAGTCGGGGAACTGGGTGGACGGCTTCGACGAGATCAGGTGCGTGCTGGCGTAGACCGGGCTGCGGTCGTGCCGCCAGTTCCACGCGCCACCGACCGTGCTCTCGCGCTCGTAGCAGTCGACCGCGAAGCCCACCTCCCGGAGGTTCTTGATCGCGGTGAGCCCGCTGCCCCCGGCCCCGATCACGCAGACCGTCTCACCGCGGTCGTAGACCGGCTCGCCGTCGCGCCACACGCGCGCCGCCGCGGCCGCCGTATCGGGGCGGACACCGTTGTCATCACTCACGCTCCACCTACCTCCCCGGCACGGAATCCTCGCCGTGGGCGAGTGCTTTGTCCACCCTCGGTGCGCGTCGATCCTGGAGTAGTTCGACCACCTTGATCACCGGAGCGACCCCACCACTCCACAATCGGCGCGATCACGGCAGCTGGACGTCGACGAGCAGCGGGAAATGGTCGCTGGCCCGGCGCGCGGCGGGCGGGTCGAAAACGCGGTAGTCGAGCACCCGGACACGCGGGTCGACGATTACCGCGTCGATGCGCCCCCGCGGTCCGCTGACCGGGAACGTCGGCGTATCCACGCCGCCCGCCGCGTCCCTCAAACCTTGGGTCAGTATCCGCCACGCCGCGCCGTCGGGGGTCTCGTTGACGTCGACGCCGAGCAGCAGCGGATCGGTCACCTCTGTGAGCGCCCGCCGCAGGATCGCCGCCTGCGTGGGGCGCTCGCCGGCGTCGGTGGCCAGGTGCGACCCGGCCACCGCGAAGCGGCTCCGCCCGACCTCGCAGTCGACGACCACCGCCCCCCGCAGGTGCCGGCCGGGAGTCAGCGGAAACTGCAGACACCAATGCCCGTGTACGCGTACCCGAAGGCTCGTCAGCACGAGGTTGCCGAGCGCGGGCTGCCCGCCGCCGGCCACCACGAGCCCGAGGCGGCGGGCCAGGTCAGCCGATCTGGCACGCCACCGGAACCGGCGCGGCGCCTCCTGCACGACCATGACGTCCGGCGCGGCCGCGCGCACGACCTCGGCCAGCGCGTCGAGGTCGTCACGCAGGCTGTGCACGTTGTACGAAAGCAGCCGCAGGTCGGGCATGGGTCAGCGGTGCCGGGCCAGGTCGGCAGCGCCGACCACGCCGGCGAGGTTGCCCAACTGCGCACCGCGTACCTCGGCGACCGGCAGTGTCCCGCGCGCCTCCAGAGCCTCGCGGTAGCTGTCCTCCGCGGGGGCGAGCAGCAGGTCGCCGGCCTCGATGACGCCCCCGCCGATCACGATCAGCTCCGGGTCGACCATCTGCACGGTGTCGGCCATGCTGTTGCCCAGCCAGTATCCGATCTGCTCGAACGCGGCCAGCGCCGCGGCGTCGCCGTCCTTGCCGGCGATGGTGACCATCGGTCCGGTGATCTCCTCCGGCGAGCCGCCGGCCAGCTCGAGCAACCGCTCCGCCTTCTGCGGCGCATCCTTCGCCGCCGCCTTCGCGAAGCGGACCAGGGCGCTACCGCTCGCGTACTGCTCCAGGCAGCCGTGCCGCCCGCAGCCGCACAGAACACCATCTGGGACGACCCGGATGTGACCGATCTCGGCGGCGATGCCGTGGACGCCCCGCAGCAGCCTGCCGCCGAGCACGATCCCGCTGCCGATGCCGGTGCCCACGGTGTAGAGCACCATCGAGTCGCTCGCCGCGCGGGCCGCGCCGAACCGGAACTCCGCCCAGGCCGCCACGTTGGCGTCGTTTTCCACCACGACGGGCACGTCGAACCGGCTGGCGATGCGGTCGCGCAGCGGTTCGTTGCGCCAGGCGAGGTTCGGCGCGAACAGCACCGTCGAACGGGCGGCGTCGATCCAGCCGGCCGCGCCGATGCCGATGGCGTCGACCTCCTGGATCGCCGTGAGCTCGGCGATCACTTCGGTGATCATCTGGAGCGTGCGGGGCGGATCATCTGCGGGCGTGGGACGGCGTGCCTGGGCGAGGACCTCTCCTTCCTGGCCGACGATCCCGCCGAGCACCTTGGTACCACCGACGTCGACTCCGATGGTCAGCGACACGCGTCCCTGCTTTCCTCGGTCATGCCTGGTCTCCCCCGCCGTTGGGGGCCTCACTGCCACGGGTGCCCGCGGCGGGGGTGTCGCCAGGTCTGCGCACCGCCTTTTTGGCCACCTTTTTTGCCACCTTCTTGGCGACCTTCTTCGCTGCCGACCCGGATTGTCGCCCATCCCCGGATCTTGGTAAATCTGACATCGCATCCGATGTCGGAGTTACCAAGATCTCGGAGTCCGGGGGGCGGCTGCGCGGCGGGGGCACGGTCGACGCGCCGCCGGCGGCCATCGTCGACGGCGTTGTCATGCGCGGGCCGGCGGCACCGGTCGTCGTCGCCGCGGTCCACCCATCGTCGCCGGCACCACGGTCAGCACCGGGGCGGGCGCTCGGTGCGGCGCTGAAAGCCCGCATGACCCCCGCCACGCCGACGGCCAGGTCGCCCGCGGCGCTCGCGAGGCGCTCGGCAAGCTCCGGGCTCGGGTCGCGCAGCGCGGCGATCACCCGGCAGATCGGACAGACACAGCAGTCGGCCGACCCGGTCGAGAAACGCGCCGAGCCCGCGGCCGGGGCGTGCACGCCGGCGTCGCCGGCCGGGGCGTGCGTGCCGGCGTCGCCGGTCGGGGCGTGCGTGCCGGCGTCGCCGGTCGGGGCGTGCGTGCCGGCGTCGCCGGCCGGGGCGTGCGTGCCGGCGTCGCCGGTGGTCGCCGCGCTCATGAAGCCACCCAGGCCGGCGGCCAGATCCTGCACCCGGTCGGAGCTGAACAACTGCTCGGCGAGGGTCTGCAACTGCCGGCGCGCCTCCATGCCCTGCAACGCGGTGGCCACGGCGCCGAGGCCTGCGGCGACGAGCCGCTCGGCCTCCTCGCGCGCCGAGCCGACGCCCTCGCTCGGCTCGCTCATGCCTGCGCCAGGGACTCGACGCGGCGCTTGAGCTCCTTCAGCGCGCTATCCATGATCATCTTTTCGGCCTTGCGCTTGAACATCCCCAGCATCCCGATCGACAGGTCCACCGCGAGGGTGTAGGTCACCGTCGAGGTGCCGTCACCGTTGTCGGCGATGTCGTACGAGCCGTCCTGGGACTTCTGCATCTTCGACGGGGCCACCAGGTGCCACTCGATGCGGGAGATGTCGTCGGCGTACTCGTACTGCAGGGTGTACTCGTCGGACGCCACGCCAGCGTCCAGCACGAAGTGCACCTGGCTGGCGTAGCCGTCCTCGTACTCCTCCACGACCTCGGTCGACTTGACCGCCGAGACCCACTCCGGGTAACGGGGGAAGTCGGCGATGACCGCGGCGATGCGGTCGGCGGGCGCGGCGATGACGATCGACTGCGACGAGGTGTCCGTCATGCAGGGCAGGCTACCCGCGCGACCCCGGTCGCTCACGTTCGGCTCGCCCCGAGATGCACCGATCAGGCGACCCCGGGAGCGGACAATGAGACCGACAATGGGTCCGTGACCTCACTCACGGCGCGGTGAACATCAAACTCCACATACAGTTGCGCTCACATTGCCAGCAGATTTCCGGCACCGGTCGGTAGGCCCCCGCCGGCTGCCACACACGCGAGGAGTCGACGTGCGGGAGTTCTCCGTACCCCCGGTCGCGTCCATCGGGGATTCCGCGACAATGACCGACCCCGTGTGGGACAACGCGGATGGCGATCCGCACGCGGTCCAGTTCGCCCGGCGCGTCGACGGGCAGTGGCAGGATGTCACCTGCCAGCAGTTCCGGTCCGAGGTCGTAGCGCTGGCCCGCGGCCTGGTCGCGGCGGGCCTCCAGACTGGCGACCGGGTCGGCCTGATGAGCAAGACCCGATACGAGTGGACGCTCATCGACTACGCCATCTGGGCGGCCGGCGCGGTGACCGTGCCGATCTACGAGACCTCCAGCGCCGAGCAGGTGGCGTGGATCCTGTCGGACTCGGGCGCGGTCGGCTGCTTCGTAGAGACCGACACCCACCGCGCCATCGTCACCGAGGTGCGTGACCAGCTCGACGGGCTGACCCACCTGTGGCAGATCGACGCGGACCGCGGGGCGATCGAGGAGCTGGTCGCCGACGGCGCGACCGTCCCCGCCGAGGAGATCGAGCGGCGCCGCCACGCGGTCGGCGCCGACGACCTCGCCACGATCATCTACACCAGCGGCACGACCGGCCGGCCCAAAGGCTGCGTGTTGACCCACCGCAACCTGTACTTCGACATCGCCAACGCGATCCCCAAGCTCGGGTCGCTGTTCCGGACCGGCGCCTCGACGCTGCTGTTCCTGCCGCTGGCCCATTCGTTCGCCCGCATCATCCAGGTCGGCTGCGTGCAGGCCCGCACCAGGATGGGGCACACCGCCGACGTCAAGAACCTCGTCGCCGAGCTGCAGGGGTTCCAGCCGACCTTCATCCTGTCGGTGCCCCGGGTGTTCGAGAAGGTGCACAACACCGCCCAGCAGAGGGCGTACGCCGACGGCAAGGGCGGCATCTTCAAGCGGGCCGAGCGCACCGCGGTCGCCTACAGCCGGGCGCTGGACCAGGGCGGCCCGGGCCTGGCGCTGCGTGCCGAGCACGGCCTGTTCAACAAGCTGGTGTACGGCAAGCTGCGGGACGCCCTCGGCGGCAGATGCACCTCGGCGATCTCCGGCGGCGCCCCGCTCGGGGAGCGGCTGGCCCACTTCTTCCGCGGCATCGGCCTGGACGTGCGGGAAGGCTACGGGCTCACCGAGACCTCGCCGGTGGTGGCCGCCAACTTCGACGACGGGGTCCGTCTCGGCACCGTCGGCCGGCCGCTGCCCGGCGTGACGGTCCGCATCGCCGACGACGGGGAGGTCCTCATCCTCGGCGACAACGTCTTCAAGCGGTACTGGAACAACGAGGCCGCCACCGCTGAGGCGCTCGACGTCGACGGCTGGTTCCACAGCGGCGACATCGGTGAGCTGGACGACGACGGCTTCCTGCGCATCACCGGCCGCAAGAAGGAGCTGATCGTGACCGCCGCCGGCAAGAACGTGGCGCCGGCCGTCCTCGAGGACCGCCTGCGCGGGCACCCGCTGGTCAGCCACTCCATGGTGATCGGCGACCGGCGGCCGTTCATCGCGACGCTGGTGACCCTGGACGAGGACGCGCTGCCGGCGTGGAAGACCGAGCACGGCAAGCCGGCCGACGCCACGGCCCGCGACCTGCGCGACGACGAGCAGCTACGCGCGACCATCCAGGAAGGCATCGACTACGCTAACCGGGCCGTCTCTCACGCCGAGGCGATCAAGTCGTTCCGCATCCTGCCGCGCGACTTCACCGAGGCGACAGGTGAGCTGACGCCCTCCCTGAAGGTCAAGCGCAATGTGGTGCTGAAGGAGTACGCCGACGAGATCGCCGCGATTTACGGCAGCTGACGAGTCGCTCAGCCCGATCCTCCTGCCCCGCCCGCGGATGCTGGGGCTCGCCGTACGAATCGTGATGCTCATGCTCGTCGGCGCGCTGGCGCTGCGGGTGACCAGCAACTGGTACGCGCTGAGCTGGCTCGTGCTGATCGCGGCCGCCGCCGTCCCCGCCGTGCTGGCCCCCGAGCATCGCGTGCTCGGGCCGCTGTCGCGCCTGGCCGAGGTGGTGACCACCTGCCTCGCGGCGGCCGCGATCGCCGCGGTCCCGCACGCGCATGGCCTCGGTCTCGGCCCGGCGTCAGCCTCCGTGCTGCCCTACCTGACCGTCCCGATCGTGTCGGCGACGCTGCTGCGCCGCCGCTTCGAGGTACCCGTTCTGCTGCTGGCCGCCATCACGGTCCTCACCACCGCGTGGGTGTCCGACCAGCAGCTGCGGACCAGCGGCTACACGGCGTCGAGCATCGAGTGGATCGCCCTCACCGGCGTGGCCGCCGCGGTCGCCGGCACGCTGCAGTACAGCCTGCTCTCCCGCAGCGACTCGCCGCAGCCCTACGCCGAGGCGACCCGGCTGCTCACCCAGCTGCGCAGCGTCGCCCGCCAGCTGCCCGGCGCCACCCTCGACCCGGGCGGCCTGGCCGAGCACCTGCTCGACGAGGTCCGGGCGGTCGCCCCCGCCGAGCGCGCCGCCGTGCTGTCGACCAGCGGGGGCGGCCGGCTGGTCGTGCTCGCGCAGACCGGCGCGGACCGCGTCGACTGGGAGACCGGCCTGGAGGCCGACTCGGCGATCGCCGACGCGTGGGCCAGCCAGCAGCCGCAGACCGCCAACCGGTCGCAGGCGCGGTCCACCGTCCCCGCCGGCACCGAAGTGTCCGCTCTGGTCGTGCCGCTGGTCGCCGGGGTGCGCACGATCGGCCTGATCGCGCTGGAGACCGACGTGCCCAACGCGTACCCGCCGGCGCTGGTGACCCAGGCGACCCAGGTCGCGGCACCGGCCGCGCTGCGGCTGGAGGCCGCGCTGCTCTTCGACGAGGTCCGGTCGCTCGCGACGTCGGAGGAGCGCCAGCGGCTGGCCCGCGAGATCCACGACGGGGTCGCGCAGGAGTTGGTCATGGTCGGGTACGGCATCGACAACGCGCTCGCGACCCTGCCCGAGGTCGACGCCACCACCGAGGAGCTGCGCGTCCTTCGCTCGGAGGTCACCCGGGTCATCACCGAGCTGCGGCTGTCGCTGTTCGAGCTGCGCAGCGAGGTCGACCGGTACGGCGGGTTGGCGACGGCGATCGCGGACTACGCGCGTACCGTCGGGCAGTCCGCCGGGCTGCGGGTGCACCTGTCGCTGGACGAGTCGACCGCCCGGCTGCCCGCGGCCACCGAGGCCGAGCTGCTGCGCATCGCGCAGGAGGCGATCACCAACGCCCGCAAACACGCGGGAGCGGAAAACCTGTGGGTAACTTGCACGATCGATCCGCCGTATGCGGAGATCGAAGTGTCAGATGACGGACACGGGATGGTGGATCGGCCCAAAGAGGGCCGCTACGGTCTTGCAATCATGGCGGAACGGGCGGAACGTATCCGGGGCCGCCTTGAGATCCGGCCGCGCATACCCACGGGGACCACTGTGGCTGTAGTGCTCGGCTCAGCTTCGCGGCGCAGTACCGTGTGAGTTGTCACACTTAAAGGAGAGAGCTCCGGAATGTCCACACCCGTGACCTCGACGGCGCGGACCAAGGTCCTGCTCGTCGATGACCATGACCTCATCCGCCGGGGGCTTCGCCACGCGTTCGAGCGCGACCGGCAGTTCGAGGTCGTGGGCGAGGCGGCGACCGCGGCCGAGGCGATCCGCCAGGCCGGCGCGCTGCAGCCCGACGTCGTCATCATGGACCTGCGCCTGCCCGACGGCAGCGGCCTCGAGGCCACCCGCGCGCTGCGCAAGACCAGTGCCACCATGGGAATCGTCGTGCTGACCATGTACGCCGGCGACGACCAGCTCTTCGGCGCCCTGGAAGCCGGCGCGAGCGCGTTCGTGCCGAAGACCGCCCCGGCCGACGAGGTGGTCGCCGCCGCCCGGCACGCCGCCTCGGCGCCGAGCGCCTTCACCGCCGCGGATCTGGCCGAGGCGATGAAGCGCCGGCTCGCCCCCACCGGTCCGCAATTGTCCCCCCGCGAGGGGCAGGTGCTGCGCCTGCTGGCCGACGGCATGAGCGTCGCCGGCATCGCCAAACAGCTGTTCGTGTCGGAGTCGACGGCGAAGACGCACATCTCGAAGCTCTACGAGAAACTCGGCGCCGCCAACCGGGCGCAGGCGCTGATGACCGCGCTGCGGCTCGGCCTGCTGGAAGCTCCGGACACCCCGAAGTTCTGACCCGCCCTCCTCTCGCGCCGCCGCCCCCTCTCGCGCCGATCTTGGAGTTATCTACACGGTTTGATCTTCAAACCACGTCACTTTCTCCTTGATCGGCGGGGGCGGCGAGCTTGATCGGCCGGGGGGCGAGCTTGATCGGCGGGGGCGAGGGGGGTGTGCGGCACCCGGGCAGGGCTACGCGCCCGCCACCGCCACCACGCCGCTCTTCGTGCCCACGTATGCGCGGTCGCGGGCCAGCGTGGGCGAGGCGAAGTGCGGTGCCTCCCCGACCGCGATGTGCTGCACCACGTTTCCGCTGGCCGGGTCGAGGGCGTAGAGCTCACCCGCGTCGTAGTCCACGACCCACACCGCTCCCCCGCCGACCACCGGTGAGCCCTTCGCGCGTACCGGTGCGTGCCAGCCCACGCTGATCTTCCCGGCGCCGTCGACCGTCACCGCGCGCGGGCCGTCGGTGCACGGCACGAAGATCGTGTTTGCGCTGACAGCGGCGCCGCCGAACGCCGGGCACACGTAGGCCTGGGCGACCTCGCCGCCGATGCCGCCGAGGTTCGCGAGGCGCAACGCGTAGCCCACCCCGCGCTTGCCGTCGGCGTACACATAGTCGCCCACCACAGCCGGCGTCATCGAGCCCAGGTCGAGGTCGTTGGAGTTGTCGTCGGCCCAGGTGCGCGGCGCGAACCGGTCGACCAACTGGAGATCCGCGGTGAGCGCGATGACCGAGTCGCTGCCGTCGTACCGCCCGGACGTGGACTCGCCGTTGCCCACCGCGTACAGCAGTCGTCCACCTGCGACCGTGCCGCCGCCGGGCGCCCAGATCCCCCCCTCGCGGCTGGTCGGGATGGTGTAGCTGATCGGCGCGGCGGTGCCGGTGGTTGGCAGCGCCACAACCGAGCCGAAGTATCGCCCGCAGTCGCCGGCCAGCCCGCCGTACGCGATGTAGATCCGGTTGTTCCAGAGGTTCAGCGCCGAGCGCTGCTGGTGGGCGACCCGGTCACCCTTCGGCGGCTCGGCCGGCCGCCGCTCGCGGACCGCTCCGGTGGCCGCGTCGACGCTGACCAGCACATGCGACGCGTCGCTCAGCTCGGCCAGGGCGAACACCAGCTTCGTCGCCGGGTCGTACACCATCGTGCTGGTGATCCCGAGCGGGTCGATGTTGCCGCACGCCAGCTTCGCCCCCGGGATCGGCGTGCCCATGTGCACCGACCACACCACCTTTCCGGTAGCAGCATCGAGGCCGTAGACGGTGTTGTTCTCGGTCGCGGCGAAGACCCGGTCCCCGACTACCAGCGGCTGGCCGTAGACGGGACCGTCGAGGTCGGCCCGCCACGCCCGGGACAGCGGACCCACCGGGGCCAGCGCGGGCGCCACCCCGGCCCGGCTGTTGTCGTGGTGGTAGGTCGTCCAGTCGGTGTCGGCCGTGGACGGCGCGGCGGACGGCGTCGGGACGCCCGAACCGCTCACCGAGCCACTCGGCGCGGGCGCCGGGGTCGGGCCGGCCCGCTTCTCGCCGCTGCGGCAGCCGACCAGGAGCAGCGTGCACGCCGCCGCGGCGGCTATCGCGTGTCGCACCGGACCGCTCCTCCCCGGCGTCGTCGCCGCGTCCCACCGTAGTTACAGGGCGGCACGGCAGCATCTCGAGTTGCTAACGTCCGTGGCCATGACGGGGCCTTTTGATGATCAATTGGAGGCGCTGCGGCGCGGGGAGAGCCCGACCATGCTGGCGCGCATGCGCAGCGGCTACGCGGTCATCGGCGACACCCAACACCTTCCCGGGTACTGCCTGTTGCTGTCCGACGTGGCGGATGCGGACCACCTGACCGACCTGCCCCGGCCGGCGCGCGCGGTGTTCCTGGCCGACATGGCGCTGCTCGGGGAAGCCATCCTGGCGGCCGTGCCCGACGTGCTGCGGATCAACTATGACATTCTCGGCAACTCGTGGGGCCACCTGCACGCCCACGTCTTCGCCCGCTACGCATGGGAGCCCGACGAGTACCGCCGCGGCCCGGTGTGGCGCTATGACGAGGCGGTCCGGCAGGCGCCGGAACACCGCCTCGGCGCGGCGCACGAACCGCTACGCGCGGCGATCGCGGCCGAGCTGGCGCGGCTGACGGCCGAGGCCTGAGCCGGCGCGCTACCGCCCGCCCAGCAGGGCGGCCATCCGCTCGGCCTGGGTCTGCCAGCGCCACTCCGCCTCGACCCAGGCCCGGCCGGCGGCGCCCATCCGGCGCGCCAAGTCGCGGTCGGCGAGGAGCGTGGCGATCCGATCGGCGATAGCCGGCACGTCCCGACCGCTCACCACGTAACCCGTCTCACCGGGCCGCACCGCGTCCGGCGCGCCGCCGGAGTCACCGGCGACGACCGGCAGCCCGGTCGCCGACGCCTCCAGGTAGACGATGCCCAACCCCTCCACGTCGAGGCCCCGGCGCCGGGTGCGGCACGGCATCGCGTAGACGTCACCCGCCGCGTAGTGCGCGGGCAGCTCCTCCCACGGCACCGAACCGGTGAACACGACGTCCTCTGCGCCCTGCGCGAGCCGGCGCAGCCGGTCGCGGTCCGGCCCGCCGCCCACCACGAGCAGGGCAGCTCCCGGCACCCGGCGCCGGATCTCCAGGAACGCCCGGATCAGCGCGTCCTGGCCCTTGCGCGGGACCAGGCGCGACACGCACACGACCACGGGCCGCTCGCCCAGCCCGTGCCGGCGGCGCACCTGCGCGCCGTCGACATCGGGGTGGTAGGTCTCGGTGTCCACGCCGGGCGCGAGCCGCTCCAGGGTCGTGACCCCGTCGAGCACCCGGCCCAGCCGCTCCCGCTGGTAGGCCGTCAGGTAGGTCACCACATCGCAGCCCTGGCCGACGCGGCGCAGCAGCCCGCGGGCACCGGGCAGCGCCGCCCAGCCGACCTCGTGCCCGTGGGTCAGGGCGACCGCCCGCTCGATGCCGGCCCGCCGGCGCAGACCGGTCGCGAGCAGCCCGAGCGGCGCGGCGGCGCCGAACCACACCGCGTCGCACCCATACGCCCGCGCCAGCTCGGCGGCCCGCCGGGCGACGGACGGCGTGGGCAGGAGCACGCCGGTGTCCTCGCGCACCACCTCGAAGGGCTGCTCGGCGTCGAACTTCGCCGCGCCCTTCCAGGTCGACGCGTAGACCACGACCGAGCCGGCCGGCTGGCGCACCGCGAGGTTGTGCACGAACTGCTGGATCCCGCCCGGCCGCGGCGGGAAGTCGTTGGTGACAAGCAGAGTGCGCGTCATTGAGTTCCCCGTTCGCTCCGCGAAGCCGCTGCGCTCACCCCGGCCTTCCCCTCGCGCTTCGCCGCGCTCACCGGCCCGACCTCGCCCAGGCCCGAGCGGCGGCCATCCGCTGCACCGTCGACGGGTGCGAGGCGAACAGCGCGAACTCGACCGGGTTGGGATCGGGATCACCAAGGTTGACCCGCGACAGCCGGGCCTGCATGCCGCTGAAGGTGTCCGGGTCGTGGGTGAGGGCGAGCGCGTGCCCGTCGGCTCTGGCCTCGATGCGGCGGGAGACCGCGTTCTGCAGCGGACCGGCCGCGAGGCCGGCGACCGACACGATGGCCAGCAGCAGCGCGACCGCGGCCGGCTCGCCGAGCGACTGCACGTCGGCGCGGCGCAGCAGCCCGCCCCACGAGCCCAGCAGGTATAGCCCGCAGACCGCGGCCGCCGCGCCCAGCGCGCCGATCACGGTGCCGGTGACGATGTCGCCGTCGTGCGCGTGGCCCAGCTCGTGCGCCACGACCGACTCGACCTCGGCCGGCGGCGCCTCCCGCAAGAGGGTGTCGTAGACGACGATGCGCCGGGTGGGCCCCAGGCCGGAGACGTAGGCGTTGACCGCGCGGGTGCGCCGGGACGCGTCGGCGACCAGGACGTCGCGGACCGGCACGTCGTCGCGCGCCGCCAGCGCCATCAGCTCGGTGCGCAGCGGCCCGGGCTCCATCGGGGTGAACTTGTTGAACACCGGCTCGATCAGCACCGGGAAGACGAACGAGAGCAGCACCGTCAGGGCGGCGGCGCCCGCCGCGCCCCAGGCCCACCACCAGCGCGGTGCCAGATGCGCGACCGTGTAGAACCCCACGAGCACCACCGCGCCGAGCACCACACCGATCGCGTATCCCTTGAGCAGGTCGACGCCCCACCCACCCCAACCCTGGGTGGACAGGCCGAACCGGCGCAGCACCTGCTGGCGCCACGCCGCGAACGGCAGGCCCACCAGCTCGCCGGCGAAGACCACGAGCAGGCCGCCGAGCAGGGCCTGCGCCAGCCAGTGATCGCCGAACGGGCGACCGGCCAGCCGCACGAGCGCCGCGCCCCACGGGGTGAGCCCGAGCAGGAGGGCGACCGCCAGGCCTATCGACAGCGCGCCGTAGGTGCTGGGGCGCAGCGCGGAGTGGAACTCCCGACCCCGCGCGACCGCCTCAGCGGGCAGCTCGCGCAGCGCGGCGAGCTGCTCGGCCCGGGGCGCGGACGGCGCGCTCCACGGCACGCGCAGCGCGGCCACCACGGCGAGGGCGGCCAGCAGCCCGGCCAGTGCGATGGCAGCCCACCATCGAGGGGTCATCGCACTTCTCCTCCGCTGTGCTCGGCGTCAGCCAATCCTAGGCAGCGTGGTGCCCGCGCCGGCGCCCACCGACCACGCGCAGCCGCTGCCGGCTGTCCTCGCGGCTGAGCACGGTCACCTCGAAACCGGCGTCCGCGAGCACGGCGAGTGCCCGCCGCTCGATCTCGTCGCTGTCCGTGGCGCCGGGGGCGTGGTCGGCGGCCGGGGCATCCTGCCCGAAGAGCAGGTTGACCACGCATCCCTGGCAGGCTTCACCCCGCACCGAACACGTGTCGCAGTCGATCAGCATGACTTCCTCCTAGCGCGGTGACGTAGCACCACCACCGTCGGTAACCACACGCTAGGTGAGGGGTATGACAAAACTCAGCCGCGGGACAGTCGCCGCAGCAGCGCGTCGGCGCCCAGCGGGTACGCCCCGTGCCGGCGCACCCCGTCGGCGACCTCGCGGTCGGACGAGATGACCACGATCGGGCGGCCCGCCGGCTCGGCCCGCACGAGCCGGCGGATAAGCTCGTCGGCGGTCTCGCCCTTGCGGGAGAACAGCACCCGCACGCCGCGTGGCGCGGGTGGCAGCCCGACCATCCGCTCGGCCCCGTCGAAGACCACGGTCACCTCGGCGCGGGTCTGCGCCGCCAGGCCGCCCAGGCCGTTGACCAGCCGCTTGCGCTGCTGTTCGAGCGAGATGTCGGCGAACCCGCGCTTGGTCACGTTGTACCCGTCGACGATCAGGTGCGCCTTCGGCAGCGCGAGCAACTGGTCCAGGCGCGCCGGGTCGTCGGCGTCCAGTGCCCGGGCGCCCGCGGCGCCCCCGCCGACGCCGGGCTGCTCCGCGTGCACCTCAGCCACGAAGTCGGCCGGCAACCGGTCGGCAGGCTCCAGCGCCAGCTCCCGTCGCAGCCCCACCGCAGCCCGCCCGATCGTCTCGAGGAGCAGCCACAACCGGGCGTCGTCAACGCTGCGCGCGTCCTTGGTCGTCTGCCGGGCCGCCCCGGCCAGGGCTTCCGCGTCGGCCAGTTTCGCCTTCAGGCGGCGTACCTCCGCGTCGTGGTCGACCGTCGCGCGCGCCGCGCGGCCCTTCTCGGTGGCCAGCATGTCGCCGGCCTTGCGCGCCTGCCCCTGCGCCTCGCGCAGCGCCTTGGTCAGCGTGCGGACCTCCTCGCGCAGCCCGCCGGCCTCGTCGCGCAGCCGCGCCAACTCGTCGCGCAGCTTGTCCGCCTCGACGCGGGCGACCGCGCGGTCATGCTCGGCACGGGCGACGCGCTGCTCGAACTCGCGTACCCGCTCCTCGATGGCGGCGCTCTCGGTGTCGGCGCGCACCGCGTCGGTGGCGGCCCCGACCAGGTCGCGCCACCCCTCGGGCCGGGCGAGGTACGCCAGCGCGGCCACCTCGACCGGGTCAGCGGCGGCCGGTGGTGACCCGCCCGCCACGCAGCGACCCAGCTCTCCCGCCTCGTCGAGAGCGCGCGCCGCCAGGCGCTGGCGCAGCAGCGGATCGGCGGCGAGCTGGGCGGCGATGACCGGACCGGCGAGCTTGGCACGGCGGTTGGGGGCGAACTTCGCCACCCGCCGCAGCGGCATGGGCAGCTCGTCGATCGGCAGGCCGGTGATCCCGGCCGCGGCAAGGTTGATCACGCGTTGCCGGACCGGCTCCGGGAGCGCCGGCTCGGGCTCGAAGACCGCCTCGTGCTCAGGAGCGCCCGCAGCATCAACTACGGGATCGGTGAACGGCTCCTGTGCGGGCATGCGACAAGTGTCGCATTGCCGGCCGCGAACCCGTCGTGGCCGGACAGTTGATGTTCGCGCGCGGCCGGCCCACCCTGCCGATCAAGGAAGGTGGTGGCCGATACGCCCGAATTGTTCGGCCATTCTTCCTTGATCGGTGCGCAGGGAGCAAAGTGCCCGGCGCGGCGCCGCGCAAACTGTCGGACCACAGCCGTACGGTGCCGGCCGTGGGCCAAGCCGTGCGGGAGACCTTCCACCAGGAGACGCTGGACGCCCTGTTCGACGACGCCCGGGAGCGATCGCTGTTCGCCACCACGTTCGTCGTGGTCGATCTGGAGACCACCGGCGGCGCGCCCGACGGCGGCGGCATCACCGAGATCGGGGCCGTGAAGGTCCGCGGCGGCGAGGAGATCGGCGAGTTCGCCACGCTGGTCAACCCGGGTGAGCGGATCCCGCCCTACATCACGGTGCTGACCGGCATCACCGAGGCGATGCTCAGCCCCGCGCCGCGCATCGACTCGGTGCTGCCGGCGTTCCTGGAGTTCGCGCACGACGCGGTTCTCGTCGCGCACAACGCGCCCTACGACACCGGGTTCCTCAAGGCCGCCTGCGCGGCGCACGGCTATGCCTGGCCCAAGCCCCTCGTCCTGGACACGGCGGCCCTGGCGCGCCGCGTGCTGACCCGCGACGAAGTGCCCAACCACAAGCTGGCCACGCTGGCCCGCTGGTTGAAAGGCGCCCGCCAGCCGTGCCACCGGGCGCTGGAAGACGCCCGGGCCACCGTCGACGTGCTGCACGCGCTCATCGGCCGGCTCGGCAGCCACCGCGTGCACACGCTCGGCGAGACGCTCGAGTTCGTCAAGGCGGTCACCCCGACCCAGCGCAAGAAGCGGCACCTCGCCGACGGCCTGCCCAACACGCCGGGCGTCTACGTCTTCCGCGACGGCCGCGACCGACCGCTCTACGTTGGCACCAGCTCGGCGATCGCGACCCGGGTGCGCAGCTACTTCACCGCCGCCGAGAAGCGGGCCCGCATCAGCCGCGAGATGCTCGCCGCCGCGGAGCGGGTCGAGGCGATCGAGTGTGCCCACTCCCTGGAGGCGGAGGTCCGCGAGCTGCGGCTGATCGCCGTCCACAAGCCGCCCTACAACCGGCGCTCGAAGTTTCCGGAGCGGGCGGTCTGGCTCAAGCTCACGGCCGAGGCCTACCCGCGGCTGTCGGTGGTTCGCCAGCTGACCGAGGACGGCGGGGCCTATCTCGGCCCGTTCGCCTCGCGGCGGGGAGCCGAGCAGGCGGCGGCCGGTCTCTACGACGCGCTCCCGCTGCGCCAGTGCACCCTGCGCCTGTCCACCCGGCGCACCACGCCGGCCTGCGCGCTCGCCGAGCTCGGCCGCTGCCCGGCACCGTGCGAGCACCGGATCTCGCCAGAGGAGTACACGGCGCGGGCCGCCGCGCCCTTCCGGGCCGCCACCGCCGGCAACCCGGGCGAGGTGGTGCACCGCCTGCTGGATCGGATGCGCACGCTCTCCCACGACCGGCGCTACGAGGAGGCGGCGACCGTGCGCGGGCGCCTCGTGGCGTTCCTGCGCGCCGCCGTCCGCATGCAGCGGCTGTCATCGTTGACCACGCTCGGTGAGGTCGTCGCCGCGCGGCCCGATGCTGCCGGCGGCTGGGAGCTCGCGGTCATCCGGCACGGCCGGCTGGCCGCCGCGGGCACGTCGCCGCCACGGGTGCATCCCCGGCCGACACTCGACGCGCTGCTCGCCACCGCGGAGACCGTGCGCCCCGGTCCGGGTCCGGTGCCCTGCGCGAGCCCGGAGGAGACCGAGCGCGTGCTCGCCTGGCTGGAGCGCCCGGACACCAGACTTGTGCAGGTAGACGCGGGTTGGGCGTCCCCGGCGGCCGGTGCCGGCCGGTGGCGGGAGCTGCTCACGACGGCGGAAGCGGCCACCGGGGCCGCTATCACCCACCTGGGGATTTAACAGATCCTCCGAACGCACATACTCAAATGACCGTTCGTTGGCCAGCCGGCTAACTACGCTGGATGAAATCGCGCTCTCTGGTGCCCAGCCCGGTCAGAGGAGGTGTCCGCATGGACTCCGGCTTCCACGGGATAGACGGGCGCCTGGACTCGGGAGCACCCCCTCTACCCGACACGGTCGGTTGGGATGAGTTACAGCGCGTGAAACAGACACCCGACGATCCCACCGCGACCCACACCACCGATGCCGCGCCGATGACGTCGCACACCCGCAACGGCGGCCCGTTGCTCCCCGCCAACACGACCGGGAAACACCTCAGCGCCGGACCGGCGTCCGCAGCACCGCCGACACCGCCCGCCCGAAGCGCCGACCCGGCACCCACCGGAGAGCAGTTACCCGGCGCGTCACCCCCATCCGACAAGCCCTCCGCCTCCACCGCGCCCGTCGCTCCGCCCCGCCGGCAGCCCGCAGAGCCTGAGCCCGCAGTGCACCGGCCCGCCGAGCCCCAGCCCGCAGAGCCGCAGCCCGCAGAGCCGCAGCCCGCACCGAGACCGGGCAAACCAAAGCCGGGCCTGGCGAAATCGAAGAAACCGAAGGCTGCCGCTCCGACGCCACCGCCTCCCAGCGAGCCCGCGCCGTCCGCCTTCTCGGCCCCCGCCGCGCCGACCTCGCCAGCGCCCGCCGGGTTCACCCGCCGCCTCCGCTCGATGTTGTCGTGGCAGACCGCCGCCGACCCGCTGGACGAGCTGATCCGCACGCACCGGTCCATCCACCCCGGTGGAGATGCCAACCTGCTGCGCCGGGCGTACGCGATCGCCGATCAGATGCACCAGGGCCAGACCCGTAAGAGCGGCGACCCGTACATCACCCATCCGCTCGCCGTGGCGCAGATCCTCGCCGGCCTGGGGATGGACACCATCACCCTGGTCGCGGCGCTGCTGCACGACACCGTCGAGGACACCAGCTACACACTCCAGGCCCTGGAAAGCGACTTCGGCCCCGAGGTGACGCTGCTCGTCGACGGGGTGACCAAGTTCGACAAGGTGTTCTACGGCGAGGCCGCCGAGGCGGAGACAATCCGCAAGATGATCATCGCGGCCGGCCGCGACGTGCGGGTACTCGTGATCAAGCTCGCCGACCGGCTGCACAATATGCGTACCCTCGATGCCCGGTCCCCCGCCTCCCGCGCGCGCATCGCCCGGGCGACCCGCGACGTGCTGGTGCCGCTGGCCGACCGGCTCGGCATCCAGGCCCTCAAGCGCGACCTGGAGGACTGCATCCTCAAGGCACTCAGCCCGAGCGGGCACGCCCTCGTCGCCGAATACGTGGAGCACCGGCGCGGCTGGGACGGCTACCTGCGCGGGGTCATCGCCGAGGTACGGGTGGAGCTGAGCAAGGCCCGGGTCGACGCGACCGTCTCGCCCCGCCCGCGGCACCTGTACTCGATCTGGAAGGACACCGTCGCCGGCAACTATCGCGAGCCGCACGACCTGCCCCGCATCGTGATCGTGGTGGACGGCCCCGACACCGACTGCTACGCCGCGCTCGGCGCGATGCACGGCCGGTGGCGCCCGGTGCCCGGCCGGTTCAAGGACTTCATCGCCTCCCCCAAGAACAACCTCTACCGGTCGCTGCACACCACGGTGACCGGGCCGGAGGACCAGCTGCTCGAAGTCCTCATCCGCACCGCGCCGATGCACCGCGACGCGGAGTACGGGATCGTGGCCAACTTCCGGTACCCGCAGCAGGCGGTCCGCGGCGCCGACCAGGAGGAACAGCTCGCCTGGCTGCGCCGGGTGCTCGACTGGGAGGGCGCGGCCGCCGACCCGGCACAGTTCCTCGCGTCGCTGTGCTGCGACCTGGCCGAGTCCCAGATCATCGTGTTCACCTCGACCGGGCGGCCGGTGCTGCTGCCGGTCGACGCGACGCCGGTCGACCTGGCGTACACGCTGGGTCAGGGCATCGGCGACCGGTGCGTGGCGGCCAAGCTCAACGGCCGGCTGGTCCCGCTGTCGAGCGTGCTCGCCGACGGCGACGCCGTCGAGATCATGACCCGGCCCGGCCAGCGCGACGAGTTCGACTTCGACGACAAGGCGCCGGCGCCGGGGCCGTCCCGGGAGTGGCTGCAGTTCGTCAAGACGCCACAGGCCCGGCTGCACATCAGCCGCTGGTTCGACGACCAGGAGGCGCCGGCGGTCACGATCGCCAACAAGGTGCGGCTGGGGCGGCTGGCCGTCGGGTTGGCGTTGCGCCAGAACGGCCGGGGCCTGGTCAGCGACCTGCCGCTGGTGCGGCTGGCCGCGCAGCTCGGCTACCCCGACCTGGAGACGCTGCTGGTCGCCGTGGCCGACCGCAAGCTGGCGGCACCCGAGGTCGTCGGCCGGTTGATCGCCTCGGTCGACCACACGCCCCGGTGAGCCATTAACCTTTCCGGGTGACCGCCACCTACCGGCCCGTCCCCCTGCGCGTGATACGCATCGCCGCGTTCCGCGCCTTCTACCGGCTGCCCAGCAGATGGCGGCGACGGTTGGTGCGGCTGGGCAGCGCCAGCTACATCATCGGCGCGGTCACCATTGTGCGGGACGCCGACGCACCCGCTCCGGGGCGGATCCTGCTGCTCCGCCAGCCGCCGGGCCCCGGCTGGTCCATCCCGGGTGGCCTGCTCAACCGGGGCGAGCCGCCGGCGGTCAGCGCGGCGCGCGAGCTGGCCGAGGAGACCGGGATCCGGGTGGAGCCGGCGCAACTACGCCGGGGCGTGCCGAACGCGATCGTGCACACCGGCGGCCGGTGGGTCGACATGGTCTACGAGGCGTCGGTGCCGGCGGACTCGGTGCTGCGCATCGACCAGGCCGAGGTGCACGAGGCCGCCTGGCATCCGCTCGACGACCTCCCGCCGCTGACCGCGCCGACCGCGCGGCTGCTGGCGCACTACGGCATCGGCCCGCTCAAGGACCGCCCCGAGGATGACTGAGCTGTGCGCGGTGGTCCTCGCCGCGGGCGAGGGCCGGCGGCTGCGCCCGCTGACCGAGATGCGCCCGAAGGCGCTCTGCCCGGTCGGCAACGTGCCGCTGCTGGACCGGGCGCTGGCCCTGGTGCACGACCTGGGCTTCACCGACAACATCGCCGTCAACGCCTCCTACCTCGCCGATCAGGTGGCGGCCCACGTCGACGGCCGGGTCCACCTGTCGGTCGAGCCGGGCGCCCCGCTGGGCACGTCGGGCGGCGTGGGCAAACTGCGCGACTGGATCGCCGGCCGGGCCGTCCTGGTCGTCAACGCCGACGCCTACCTGGCTGGCGCGCCGGTCCCGGTCCTCGACGGCTGGGACGGCACGACGGTCCGGCTGCTGGGCGTGCCCGCCGGCGCCCGGCCGCCCGAGTTCGGCCACCACCGGTTCGCCGGGATGTCGCTGCTGCCGTGGAAGCTGGTCGCGCCGCTGCGGCCGGAACCCGCCGACCTGGTGCGCACCGTGTGGCGCCCGGCCGAGGCGGCGGGCCACCTCGACGTGATCGACTTTGCCGGCCGGTACCTCGACACCGGCACGCCGGCCGACTATCTCGCGGCCAACCTGGACGCCGCGGGGGCGGGCAACCTCGTCGCGCCCGGTGCGACCGTCACCGGGCGGCTCGACCACGCGGTCGTCGGCGCGGGCGCCCGGGTCGACGGCCGGGTCACCCGGGGTGTGGTGTGGCCCGGTGGTGTCGTCGGACACGCGGAAGATCTGGTCGACGCGATCCGCGTCGGCCGGGACCTCACGGTGCCGGCCCGCGGATAGCATGTGGACGTTCGCACCGCCCACCCGCCGCAAGGGAGCCTAGGGTGATCAACGCCATCGTCCTCATCGACTGCGCCACCGACTCGATCCCCGAGGTCGCCGAGACGCTGGCGAACCTCCCCGGCGTCAGCGAGGTCTACTCGGTCGCCGGCCACGTCGACCTGATCGCGATGGTCCGGGTGCGCGAGTTCGACCAGATCGCCGAGGTGATCGCCGGTGGCATCGACAAGGTGACCGGCGTGATCAACACCGAGACCCACATCGCCTTCCGGGCGTACTCCCGCCACGACCTCGAAGAGGCGTTCGCGATCGGGTTCGCGGATACCGACTAATGCGGCTCGCTCCCCCGCGCGTCTCCCGCCGCGGGGTGTCACATATAGCGGCCGAACCAGCCGAGGATCGCCTCGAAGCGAGCCACCCGGTGTGAGGGCAGCCCGGTTCGGGACAGCTCGTGCCCTTCACCGGGGAAAAGCAGAAACTCGACGGGAACGCTCCGCCGCTTCAACGCCACGAAGAGGCGCTGGGCCTGCTCGACCGGGCAACGCCAGTCCTGCTCGGAATGGATGATCAGCGTCGGGGTGTCGATGCGGTCGGCGTAGGTGAGCGGGCTCTGCCGGTCCCGCTGGGCCGGGTCGTCGCCGTAGAGGTCGGGGCCGAACAACCAGCCGATGTCCGACGAGCCGGTGAAGCTGTCGATGGCGTTCAGGGCGCGCTCGGTGATGGCGGCCTTGAACCGGTCCCCGTGGTGCGCGGTGAGCCAGGTCGTCATGAACCCGCCGTGCGAGCCGCCGAGCACCCCGACCCGCGACGGGTCCAGGTCCTCAGCCTTCAGCGCCGTGTCCAGCAGCGCCAGCAGGTCGGCGGCCGAACGCTGCCCGACGTCGCCCATGATCGCCCGGCCGTGTGCCTCGCCGTAGCCGGACGAGCCGCGCGGGTTGCCCATCACGACCGCATACCCGCCGCCGGCGTAGACCTGGGCCTCGTCGAAGAGACGCCAGCCGTACTGGGTGAACGGGCCGCCGTGGATCGTCAGCAGGACCGGGTGCGGCCCCTCCCCCTCGGGCCGCACGACCCAGCCGTGCACCGGGTACCCGTCCGGGGCGGTCGCGGTGATCTCCTCCTGCGGCAGGACGGGCGCGACGGACGTGTTCCACTCCGTCAGCCGCCGTACGGTTCCGCGCTCCGCCACGCCCAGCTCGCCCCAACTACCTGGCTCGGTGACGGTCACCACCGTCGTCCCGGCCGCGGTGCCCACGCCGAGCACCTGCCGCGGACCGTCGACCAGCACCTCCGGCTCACCGCCGGCCAGCGGCAGCCGCAGCAGCTCTACCGCGCCGCGGTTCTCGTTGAGGAAGAGCACGCCGTCGGGCGCGGCGACGATCTCCCCGTCGCGCGCGGTGAGGCCGTAGCGCTCCGCGTCGGTCAGGCGGCGGGGCTGCCCAGCGGCGAGAGGTACCGACCAGAGGCTCTTGTTGCGGCACACCGCGCGCCGGCCGTCGGTCTCGACGCCCACGAAGACGACCGCGCCACCGTCGAGAGCGAAGCGGGGCTGCGCCGGGATGAACCCACCGCCGGTCAGGGCGCGCAGGCCGGTGCCGTCGGGCCGGCACACGAACACGTCGGCGCGCAGGTCGTCGTCGTGGCCCTCGTGGCGTGCGGACACGAACGTCAGCAGGGTGCCGTCCGGGCTCCAGTCGACGCCGTCGTGGTCGAAGGCGCCCTCGGTGACCTGGGCGGGCTCGGCACCCTCGACTATCGCGTCGACGACGAACAGCTGGTTGGGCCGGTCGCCGAGGAATCCGATCCCGTCGAGGCGGTACCGTAGGCCGGTGATCCGCCGGGGCGGCTCCCGGTCGCCGCTGCGCCCGCGCACCGTGCCGTACCGGCCCTCCTCGGGCACCCGAGCCAGGTAGGCCAGCCGCGTCGAATCGGGGTTCCAGACCAGCGGTCCGGCGACGCCGATCGGGTGGTCGGTCAGCCGTCGCGCCTCGCCGCCCCCGACCGGGACCACCCAGATCTGCGGCTTGCCGACCTCGGCCGTCGACGGGTCGGTGCCGGGGGCCGGATCCTCGCGTACCGACCGGGTGAAGGCCAGCCAGCGCCCGTCCGGCGAGAACCGGGGCGATCCGTCGGCCCAGCCGCGCGTCAACTGTCGCGGCGGCGCCGAGCCGTCGGTGGCGACCAGCCAGAGCTGGCTGGTGTAGCCGTCGGCGTCGAGGTCGATGCGGCGCAGGGCGACCACGGCGGAGCGGCCATCGGGGCTGACGGTCGGGGTCCCGGGCAGCCGGGCCAGGGCAAGGTCGGAAGGCTTCACCCTCGGACCCTAACCCGGTCGGCCGCAGACTACTCCCCGGTACGCGCGGAGCCGGCCACCTCCACCCAGCGGCGCAGCAAGTCGGCGGCGGCGCCGTCGTCGACGGCCGCGGCGGTGCGGTCCAGACCGGCGCGCAGCGCCCCGGTCAGGTCGTCGCCCCAGCCCTCCCGGGCGACCAGCGCCGCGGCGGCGTTGACGAGCACGGCATCGCGCACCGGCCCGCCCTTGCCGCCGAACAGCGCCCGGGCCACCTCGGCGTTGTAGGGGGCGTCGCCGCCGCGCAGGTCGCCGGGTTGGGACCGCGGCACGCCGAGGTCGGCGGCGTCGATCAGGGTCTCGGTGACCTCGCCGCCGCGCACCGCCCAGACCCGGGTCGGCGCCGTGGTCGTGAACTCGTCGAGGCCGTCCTCGCCGCGCACCACCAGCACGGAGTGCCCGCGGCGGGCGAACACCTGTGCGACCACTCCGGCCATGCGGGTGTCGAAGCAGCCGACGACGCCCGCGGACGGCTGGGCCGGGTTGGTCAGCGGGCCAAGGAAGTTGAAGAAGGTGGGCACGCCCATCTCCCGGCGCGGGACCGCGGCGTGGCGCATGCCCGGGTGGAAGCGGGCGGCGAAGCAGAACCCGACGCCGACCTCGGCGATGCACCGGGCCACCTCGTCGGGGCCCAGGTCGAGCGGGATGCCGAACTCCTCCAGCAGGTCGGCGGCGCCGCAGGACGACGTCGCGGCCCGGTTGCCGTGCTTGACCACGCGCACCCCGGCCGCCGCGACGACGATCGCCGCCATCGTGGAGATGTTGACCGTGTGCGCGCGGTCGCCGCCGGTGCCCACCACGTCGACCGACGAGTCGCGAAGCTCGTCGGAGAGCTCGACCCGGGCGGCGCTTCGGAGCATCGCCTCGGCGAGGCCGGCGACCTCGGCGGGCGACTCGCCCTTCGCGCGCAGCGCCACGGCGAACGCGGTGATCTGCACGGGCGTCGCGCTGCCGGACATGATCTCGCCCATCGCCCAGGCGGTGTCCTCGGTGGACAGCTCCTCGGAGCGCAGGAGGGCGGTGAGAAGGTGGGGCCAGGTCCGATCACTCATGCCGCAGCCTCGCTTCGCTCGCCTGCGTCGGGGGATGCCGGCACACCGGGCCGTCGGGTTCGCTCGCTCACGGGCGGCGCCTTTCGCCAGAGTGAAGGGCTAGCCAGTGACGGCGGCGCGGTCGCGCAGCAGCGCCGCCACCGTCTGCCCGGTGAGGACCGGGTCGAGGGGGTGCACCAGGGTCGCGTCGACCCGGGCGTAGGCGGCGAGCCATCGGTCGGCGGCGCGCGCGATCACCACGCAGGTCGGCGGCGGGTCCGAGAACTCGTCCTTGAGCTGCCGGGCGATGCCGAGGCCGCCGGCCGGGGCCGCCTCACCGTCGAGCACGAGAAGGTCGACATCCTGGTCGTCGAGGATGCGGACGGTCTCCGCATAGGCCGACGACTCCACGAACCGCACGGTCAGGTCCTTGGCCGGGCGGGTGCCGATGGCCAGCCGCATCCGCTCCCGCACCTGCGGGTCGTCGCTGTAGAGCAGAACCGTGTAGCTGCGCTCGGTCATGTGCGGCTGGCTCCCTGCGTGTGTCGACTGCCGTGGGGATCGTACTCGCCGGGGTGCCTCCGTCACTGCCCGGTCGGCCGTCACTGCCCGGTCTGCACGTTCGCCGGGTCGGCGTCGGTCGGGACGCGCGCGGCGGCCGCGCGAGCCGCCGCCTCCTCCTCGCGGTCGAGCTGGCGGTCCACGCGGCGGCTCTCCCGCTCGGCCTGGCGCATCCACTGCACGACCAGGACCGCGAGCATCGTGACGCTCACCATCTCCCCGCCGGCCCACAGGATGCCGCCGGCCAGCCGCTGGTCGGCGAACGGATCGGCCCAGCCCAGTCGCAGCGACGGGTAGTAGTCGCCGCCGATCAGCTCGGCGCTCTGCATGATGGTCAACCCGAGCACCGTGTGGAACGGCGTGGACAGGAACATCAGCAGCGCCCGCCCCGGGTACGGCCACCGTCCGGGCAGCGGGTCGATGCCGAGCAGCGGCCAGAAGAACAGGCAGCCCACCAGGATGAAGTGCAGGTGCACCAGCTCGTGCACCAGGTCGTTGGTCATCGTCAGCCGGTACAGGCCGGTGAAGTACAGCGCGAACGGCGTGACCACGAACAGCCCGTACGCGAACAGCGGAAACGTAAAGACCTTGACCACGCGGCTGTGCAGCACGGCCATCAGCCCGCGCCGCCCGCCCAACGGCAGGGTGCGCAGCGCGAGTGTCACCGGCGCGCCGAGCGCGAGGAAGATCGGCGCGATCATCGACAGGATCATGTGCTGCACCATGTGCACCGACAGCAGCGTGTCGTCGTAGGCGCCGACCCCGGTCATGGTCACGGCCGCGATGCCACCCAGTCCGGGCACGAGAAACGACAGCGTGCGGACCACCGGCCAGTGGTTGCCGCGACGCTCCATCCGGTACGCCCCGTACAGGTACGCGATCGCGACGGCGAGCAGCCCGACCGCCAGCCACGGGTCGATGTCGGGGCGCAGCAGCGTGCCGGCGCGGAGCGGAGGAAGCGGCCCCTCACCGCCGTGAGCGAGGCCACCGCCGCCGGTAAGATCGCTGGCCAGCGGGTATATGAGCGCGAGAAACTGCACGCTGTCGAGGCTATGCCCGCGCCTGTCCGGAGGGCCCGCCGGGTGGTCACCCACACTTTCGGGCCGACCCCGGCGCGTAGCGCTCCTGATCGGGGGCAATAATGACCGCGTGACTGCGGCCCCAGCCATCTCAAGAAGCCAGATTCATTCGCTGACCAGGCCCAACATGGTGAGCGTCGGCACTATCGTGTGGCTTTCCAGTGAGCTCATGTTCTTCGCGGCCCTGTTCGCGATGTACTTCTCCATTCGCGCGGCGGATCCGGGCCTGTGGAAAGAGCACACTCCGATCCTTGATCTGCCATACGCGGTGACGTTCACGACGGTCCTCGTGCTCTCGTCGGTGACCTGCCAGTTCGGCGTGTTCGCGGCCGAGCGCGGGGACGTGCACTCGCTGCGCCGGTGGTTCACGCTGACGTTCGTCATGGGCTTGATCTTCGTGCTCGGCCAGGCGAACGAGTACCGCAGCATGGTGCACGAGGGTGTCAAGATCAACGCCGACGGGTACGGGTCGATGTTCTACCTGACCACCGGGTTCCACGGCCTGCACGTGACCGGCGGCCTGATCGCCTTCATCTTCTTTATGATCCGCACCACGATGGGGCGGTTCACCCCCGCGCAGGCGACCTCGGCGATCGTCGTGTCCTACTACTGGCACTTCGTCGACCTGGTGTGGGTCGCGCTGTTCAGCATGATCTACCTGCTGAAGTGATGGACACGCCGTCACGAATCGCATCCGCGGCCCGTCCTGACGACGAAGGACCTGACGACAAAGGTGAGGCCATGACATCTGACCGTTCGCCCGGCGCCCGGTCCGGGCCGCAGCGCGAGGGCGCGCGGGCCCGCATACGGGCCACACTGGCGGCCCGGCCGGTGCGCCGCAGCAGACTGCGCCGCCGCGTGTTCGCGGTCGTCCGGCTGGTCGCGGCGCTCACCATCGTCGGGGCCATCTACACCGCGTTCGCGCCCAGCAGCCAGGCCGAGGACACCCCCACGCTCTCCGCCGCCGCCGAGCAGGGCCAGCGGCTCTACGACCAGAGCTGCGTGACCTGCCACGGCCGCAACGCGCAGGGCGTGGAGGGCCGCGCGCCGAGCCTCATCGGGGTCGGCTCCGCCGCCGTGGAGTTCCAGGTGGAGACCGGCCGCATGCCCGCCGCCCGGCCGCAGCAGGCCCAGGTCGAGCGCAAGCAGCCGCAGCTCACCGACGACCAGGCCCGCCAGCTCGGCGCATACGTGCAGAGCCTCGGCGGCGGCCCCGAGGTCCCCGCCGGCACCAACCTCCATGACGGCGCCGACCTGGCCCGCGGCGGCGAGCTCTACCGGGTCAACTGCGCGTCCTGCCACGCGTTCAGCACCAACGGCGGCGCGCTCTCCTCGGGCAAGTACGCGCCGAGCATGGAGCTGTCCACCGACCGGCAGATCTACGCCGCGATGCTGACCGGCCCGCAGAACATGCCGGTGTTCGGCGACAACCAGCTGACCCCGGAGGAGAAGCGCGACATCATCGCGTACGTCCAGCACCAGAAGACGGACGTCGACCCGGGCGGGTTCGGCCTGGGCCGCTACGGTCCGGCTCCCGAGGGTCTGGTGATCTTCCTGGTCGGGATGGTTGCGCTGGTGTTCACGACGCTCTGGATTGCAGGAAAGTCATGAGTACGCAGACTGACGGCGACTTCGACCTGAACGACCCGACGCGAACCCGCTTCGACCTCGTCCGCGAGGGCGCCCGCCGCGACGGCGTGGAGATCGTGCACTACGCGCCCCGGTTCCCAGTGTCCGGCAGCCGCGCCGAGCGACGCGTCATCCGGGTGATGGCGCTCCTGTTCCTGCTGGCGGGCCTGGCGGGGACGGCGTTCGTCGTCTTCTACATCGTGTGGCCCTGGCGCTACGAGCCGGGCTCGGGGCTCGACAAGCTCTACACGCCGATCCTGGGCCTGACCCTCGGACTGGCGCTGACGTTCATCGGCTTCGGCCTGGTCGTCTGGGCGAAGAAGCTGCTGCCCGAAGAGGTGTCGGTCCAGGAGCGCCACGAGGGCGGGTCGGACCCGACCGAGCGGGCGCTCACCTCCGCGACGATCGTCAACATGGGCGACGAGCTCGGGGTCAAGCGCCGGCCACTGCTGGCCGGTGCGTTGATCGCGGGCATCGCCCCACTGGGCATCGCCGCGGTGGCACCGCTGATCGGCGGTCTCATCAAGGACCCCCACCACCCGGACGAGCTGTTCGAGACCGGCTGGAAGCCGGGCCCCGAGGGCCAGCTGATCAGGATGACCCGCCAGGACGGCAGCCCGATCCGGCCGGACGAGGTCAGTGTCGGCGGTCAGATGACCGTCTTCCCGGGCATCCCCGGGGGTGCCACCAACGAGCACGCCGACTCTCCGGTCCTGCTGATCCACCTGCGCGAGGAGGACGCCGCCCAGCTGCGGGCCAACCTCAAGGAGGTCAAGGTCAACGCCGAGAACGGCGGCGCCATGTGGGGCAACTACGTCGCCTATTCGAAGATCTGCACCCACGCCGGCTGCCCGGCCAGCCTCTACGAGCAGCAGACCAACCGGCTGCTGTGCCCCTGCCACCAGTCGCAGTTCCAGATCACGAACAACGCACGGCCGATCTTCGGCCCGGCCACCCGCCGGTTGCCGATGCTCCCGCTGGGTGTCGAGGACGGCTTCTTCGTGGCAAAGTCTGATTTCAGGGTCCCGATCGGGCCCGGGTTCTGGGAGCGGCCATGAAACGACGCAAGTTTGACCCCAAGGCCCTGCCGGCCAAGTCCGCCAGCGAGATCGACGATCGGCTCCAGATCGCCGTTCCGCTGCGGCGGCTGTTCAACAAGGTCTTCCCCGACCACTGGTCATTCCTGCTGGGCGAGATCGCGCTGTACTCGTTCATCGTCCTGCTGCTGACCGGCACGTTCCTGACCTTCTGGTTCGACCCGTCAATGACCGAGGTCCGCTACAACGGCTCCTACACGCCGCTCAAGGGCATCGAGATGTCCCAGGCGTACCGGTCGAGTCTGGACCTGTCCTTCGAGGTCCGCGGCGGCCTGGTCATGCGGCAGATGCACCACTGGTCGGCGCTGATGTTCATGGCCGCGATCGTGGTGCACATGCTCCGGGTGTTCTTCACCGGCGCGTTCCGCAAGCCCCGCGAGCTCAACTGGATCATCGGCATCCTGCTGTTCTGGCTCGGCTTCGTCGAGGGCTTCGCCGGCTACTCGCTGCCCGACGACGCGCTGTCGGGCACCGGCCTGCGCATCGCGCACGCGATCGTCCTGTCGATCCCGGTGATCGGCACGTGGACGGCGAACTCCCTGTTCAGCGGGGAGTTCCCGGGTCTGGCCATCCTGCCCCGGCTCTACATTCTGCACGTGCTGCTCGTGCCGGCGATCCTGCTCGCACTGATCACCGCGCACATTGGCCTGCTGGTCAAGCAGAAGCACACCCAGTGGCCGGGACCGGGGCGCACCGAGCACAACGTGGTCGGCGTGCGCATGTTCCCGGGGTTCGCGGCCAAGGGCGGCGCGTTCTTCATGATCGTGTTCGGCGTGACCGCGCTGCTGGGCGGGCTCTTCCAGATCAACCCGATCTGGCTGTTCGGCCCCTACAAGGCCGCGGTCGTCTCCTCCGCCAGCCAGCCCGACTGGTACGTGATGTTCCTCGACGGGTCCACCCGTCTGATGCCGCCGTGGGAGGCCCGCTTCCCGCTGTGGCCGGGGCACAGCTACACCCTGCCGCCGCTGTTCTGGCCCACGGTCGTCCTGCCCGGTGTGCTGACCATGCTGCCGCTGTTCTACCCGTTCATCGAGGCGCGGTTCACCAAGGACAAGCAGGCCCACCACCTGCTCCAGCGGCCGCGTGACGTGCCGACCCGCACCGCGTTGGGCGCGATGGCGGTGACGTTCTACATCGTCCTGACGCTGTCGGGCGCCAACGACGTGATCGCCGACAAGTTCGACATCAGCCTCAACGCGATGACCTGGGCCGGCCGGATCGGCCTGCTGTTCCTGCCGCCGCTGGCCTACTGGCTGACCTACCGGGCGTGCCTGGGTCTGCAGCAGCACGACCGTGAGGTCCTCGTGCACGGCGTGGAGACTGGCATCATCAAGCGGCTGCCGGACGGGCGGTTCGTCGAGGTGCACCAGCCCCTCGCCGCGGCTGACGACCACGGCCACGCCGAGCTGGACTACGCCGACTGGGTCGTACCGAAGAAGATGAACCGCCTCGGCGCCCTGGTGCCGACGGTGAAGGGCTTCTTCTTCCCGATCGAGGAGCCGGCGCACCCCAGCGAGGCCCCGGTTTCACCGGCACCGCAGCGCGAGGAGATCGGCAGCGGTCAGCGCTGATTCCCCGAGTACTAGAAAAGGGCGCCCGCCGGATCCCGGCGGGCGCCCTTTTCGCTGCCCCTTCCACTCCCCTCCGCGATCTTGGTAGCTCTGACATCGCATGTCATGTCGGAATTACCAAGATCGGAGGGATCGGTCCCCGACACGCCGGGGAAGTTACGCGACTCGCCGCCGCCGACGTGGCAACGTCGCAACGAGACCCGGGAGGTACACCTGTGCGAATCGTCGAGCTGCAGTGCGAAGAGTGCGCCGAGGTGCGTGACTTCGAGCAGCCGCCCTGCCTTGACGGGCACGGTGCCGACTGCGACGAGTGGGTCTGCACCGGCTGCGGCAGCGCGCTCCTGATCGCCTCGTTCCCCGCCGTGCAACTGCGCGGCCAGCGTGCTCGCGGCCACGCGCCGCGCCGAGCCGCCTGAGCGAGCCGCTCGGGCGCCCCCGGCCCGCCCGCCGCCCGCCTGAACGCGGTCCTGAACGCGTTCAGAGCGCCTCCTGAGCGCCTCCTGAGCGCCCCCCTCCGGCGGCTCACCACGCCCGTCTTCGACCGCCCCGCCCCGTCTTCGCGCACAAAAAATGCGCCGCCACATCGGCACTAACCGTAAGATTCTGTTCACTAACGGTTGACATCCAGCCCTGTGAAAGTCTTCCAACAGCGCATATTGATCTCGGACAATACGCTCACCCCCTTTCGGCCGCGATCCGGCCCGATTGAAGAGGTGAGCCCATGTACCCCCGTCGTCTCACCATCGCCCTCCTCGCCCCGATCGTCGCGGTACTCGTCGCGCTCGGGATAGCCTCCCCCGCCTCCGCCGTCACCGTCGCAGACAAGGTCACCGTCCTGTCCGGCTGGACCCAGACCCCGGTGGCCAGCTACGACGCGTGGAACTCGGCCCGCGTCAACCAGGTCCGCTGGACCAGCTACCAGTTCGACTGGTCCACCGACTACTGCTCGGCAAGCCCCGACCAGCCGCTCGGGTTCGACTTCCGGATGCCCTGCTGGCGGCATGACTTCGGGTACCGCAACTACAAGGCGGTAGGCCTCTTCCCGGCCAACAAGTCGCATGTGGACGACGGGTTCTACGCCGACCTCAAACGCAAGTGCAACGCCTACAACCCGTACGTGCGGCCCAGTTGCCTGAGCCTGGCCTGGACGTACTACCAGGCCGTTCGCGCGTTCGGCAACCTGCAGATCACGCGGGCCGACCTGGACCGCGCCGCGACCCTCAAGGCGCAGGGCGAGGCCCGACGCGCCGCGGCACTGGGATAGCCGCACAGACGAAGCGGCGCCCCACCGCAACCCGGTGGGGCGCCGCTTCGACCGCGCTCAGTGCTCGGCACCCCGGCGGGTACCCGTGTAGTACTCGAACAGCAGACCGCAGGTGGCGGCCAGCACGGCGGCCATGCCGAGAGCGATCAGCCACGTCGCCCAGAAGACCATGCCGACCCCGGCGGTGGTCGCGGCGAGCGCCAGCCCGAACGGCCAGTAGCTGCCGGGGCTGAAGAAGCCGACCTCACCCGCGCCGTCGGCGATCTCCGCGTCGGGGCGGTCCTCCGGCCGCAGGTCGATGCGGCGGGCGATGAACCAGAAGTATCCGCCGCACATCGAGCACAGCAGGCCCGACAGGACCAGCGCGACCACGCCGATCCACTCCATCCGGTGCGGGTGGCTGTCATACCAGGTCCACCAGCCGTAGACGGCGGCGGCGGCGAACAGGAAGCCCGCGATGAGCCCGAATAGCTTGAACTCGCTCCTCATGATCCGTCCTTGTCCGCCGTCAGCTCGCCGAGCGCTTGGTGGGATCGGTGTCGAACGGGTGCGTACGCACCGCGAACTCCGGCAGGCCGATGCTCTTGAGCGCCTGCGGCGTGCTCAGGCCCTGCTTGCGCGCCGCGATGTAGCGCTGGTAGTCCTCGGGGCTGACGGCGCGCACCTCGAAGTTCATCATCGAGTGGTAGGCCCCGCAGAACTCGGCGCAGCGGCCGACGTAGGCGCCTTCCTTGTCGACGGTCACCTGGAACTTGTTCTCGATGTTGCCAGGAAACACGTCCCGCTTGAACAGCAGGTCAGGCACCCAGAACGAGTGGATGACGTCCTTGGAGGTCTCGTAGAAGAGGATCTTCCGGTTGGTCGGCACGACCAGCACCGGGATGTAGTCGCTGGCACCGCTGGTCGACACGGGCTGGCCGTCCGAGCCCTTGGCATTGTCGTCGAGGTAGCGGAACTGCCAGTTCCACTTGAACGCGACGACCTCGACCTTCACGTCGGGGTCGGCCGACACCTTGTTCACATAGGTCTGCGTCGTCGCGGTGTAGTAGAACAGCACCGCGATGATCAGGAACGGCAGCACCGTGTAGAGGATCTCGATCGGCAGGTTGAAGCGGGTCTGCAGCGGCAGCTCCTCGCCGCGCTTGCGGTAGCGGACCACGCACCAGAAGATCAGACCCCACACCACCACACCGACGATCAGCGCGGCGATGACCGAGCCGACCCACAGGTCATACATCTTGTGCGACTGCGGCGTGATGCCGCGCTCCGGCCAGCCGAAGCCGCGGAACGTCCGGCCCACCGATTCCATCGAACAGCCGGACAGCGCCAGCATCGCGACCAGCGCCGTGCCGCCGAGACCGGCGATGCGCGCGCCGCTGAGTCCCGGGCGGTTGCGCGCCCGAGCACCCGCACCCCTTGCGAACACCTGTTCCTGCCTCCTTAGCGCGCCACCGGAACCGAATCGAATCCCTCGGTCTGGCGTCACCGACGGTCGCAGATTACTCGACCATGCGCGGCCGGCCAGGTGCGGGGTGGCCGTGCGCGCCACCAGCCACGGTCCTCCCCCTACCCCGACTAGCGTGGGCTTATGCCGTCCTACTTCGACGCGGCCGCCGCCGCGCCGCTGCATCCGGTGGCCCGCCAGGCGCTGCTGGCGGCGCTCGACGACGGCTGGCTGGACCCGGGCAAGCTGTATTCGCAGGCCAGGCGGGCACGCCAGCTTTTCGACGCGGCGCGCGGTTCGGCCGCCGAGTCATTGCGGGTACGCGAAGATGAGCTGCACTTTTGCGGCAGCGGGACGGAGGCGGCGCAACTGGCGGTGCGCGGCGGGCTGGCCGGGCGGCACCGGGCCGGTGTGACGTTCGTCCACTCCGCGGTGGAGCACTCGGCGGTACTGCAGGCCGCGCCCGGCGTGGCCGTACCCGTGGATCGCCTCGGTCGGGTCGACCTGGACGCGTTTGCCAAGGCGGTGGCCGAGCCGGGGGTGGCGTTGGCCGCACTCATGAGCGCCAATCACGAGGTGGGGACGGTGCAGCCGGTCGCCGCGGCGGCCGAGCTGTGCGAGGAGCGGGGCGTGCCGCTCTACGTCGACGCGGCCCAGTCGATCGGCCGGGTGGGCCTACCCACCGGCTGGTCACTGCTGTCGGCCAGCGCCCATAAATGGGGCGGGCCGCCCGGGGTCGGGCTGCTGGCGGTCCGCAAGGGCACCCGCTGGTTGGACCCGCGCCCGACGGGGGCGCCGCCGAACCTGCCCGCGATCGTCGCCGCCGCCGCGTCGCTGCGGGCGGTCCTGGCTGACGCCGCCACCGAGGCCGCCCGGCTGGCGCCACTGGTCGAGCGCATCCGGGCCACGGTGGCGGCGACCGTCCCCGACGTCGAGGTGGTCGGCGACCCGGACGACCGGCTGCCGCACCTGGTCACGTTCTCCTGCCTGTACGTGGACGGGGAGGCCCTGCTGCACGCCCTCGACCGGCAGGGTTTCGCGGTGTCCTCCGGCTCGTCGTGCACGTCGTCCACCCTGCGCCCGAGCCACGTACTGGAAGCGATGGGCGTCCTGTCGCAGGGCAACGTCCGCGTCTCGCTGCACCGGGAGACCACGGAGGCCGAGGTGGACCGGTTCCTGGAGATTCTGCCCGGGGTGGTGGCCGACCTGCGCGCCGATGCCGGGGTGACCGGGCTGTGAGGCGGGCCGGCGATCTTCCCCTCCTGCCCAGGAGGGCGCCCTTATCAGGGGATGGACGCGTACAGGGGCGCCCTCCTCAGCGAGAGGGGAGGATCACGTGACCGAAACGCTCGACTGCCGGGGCCAGCGCTGCCCGCTGCCGGTCATCGCGCTGGCCCGCCGGCTGCCGGAGCTGCCGGTCGGTGCCGTTCTGCGGGTGCTGGCCGACGACCCGGCGGCCGCCGTCGACATCCCGGCCTGGTGCCGCATGCGTGGCCAGGACTACGTCGGGTCGCCCGAGCCAGAAGCCTTCGACGTCCGGCGCACGGCCTAGCGGTGTTGCCGATCCGGCAGCAGAGCAAGCAGCGCCGTTGCCGATCCGGCAGCAGAGCAAGCGGGGCGGGTCAGGCGCGGGCGGCCAGCCGCCGCAGCAGGAGGTACATCTCGCAGCCGAGGCAGAAGCCGAACGCCGCGTTGAGGAAGGCGGCGGCCAGGGCGAGGGCGATCGCGACCAGGCCCACGACCGGCGCGCCGAGCAGGTAGCCGATCGCGCCGACGACGGTGAAGACCAGGCCCACGCCCTGCGCGAACCGTACGGGCTCGGGCGCCTCCCGCTCGCGCGGCGGAGCGAGCCGGGGCGCGACGAGGCGCCGGTAGATCACTGCATACGGGGCATACCGGATGTTGACCGCCCCGATGAGGAACACCGCGGCCTGTGCCAGCGCCAGCCAGCCGCTGGCCGTGACGAGCACCACCACCAGGACGATCGAGGTGACGGCGGCCGCGAACCGGGGCCCGCGCGGGTCGAGGGTCATCGCACACCCCGCACGGCCAGCGCATCGTCGACGGCGGCACGTAGCTCCGCGCGGGCGGGCACGCCGGTGGCGCGGCGCACCACCCGCCCGGCCCCGTCGAGGACGAACAGGGTCGGCGTGCGCCGCACGTGCAGCGCGCGCACCGCGTCGAGGTGCGACTCCGCGTCGATCTCCAGGTGGCGGACCCCCTCAACCTCGGCCGCGATGGTCGCGCAGAGCGCGTGCGTGGCCCGGCAGGGGGCGCAGAACCGTGACGAGAACTGCAACAGCGTGACCGGAGTGCCCATCTCGACGCCGAGCCCGGCGAACACGGCCGCTTCGGGAGCGGCCGGCGCGGCCCGGAGCCGCCCGTCGCGCGAGCGCCGGACCAACCCGAACACCGTCGCCGCCACCAGCACGGCGGCGACGGCGAGGAGCCCGGTCAACGGCGACGTCACGACACCAACGCTACAGGTGGGGCCGGACGTCCTCGGCGGCCTCGTCACCGTATGACTCGGCCAGGCGCTTGACGAACTCGTCGCCGTGCACGACGTACTCCTGAGTGCCCACCGTCTCCAGCACCAGCGTGGCGACCAGCGCGCCGATCTGGGCCGAGCGCTCCAGGGACAGCCCCCACGACAGGCCGGCGAAGAACCCGGCCCGGAAGCCGTCGCCGACGCCGGTCGGGTCGTATGCCTGCACCTCCCGGGCTACCGGAACGTGCACGTCCTCGATCGTGCGCCCCGTCACGCGTACCCCATGTTTGCCGAGCGTGGTGATCTGGACGCCGACCCGGTCGAGGACGTCGGCCTCGGACAGCCCGGTCTTGCTCTCCAGCAGCTCTTTCTCGTAGTCGTTGGTGAGCAGGAAGGCCGCGCCGTCGATGAGGCTGCGCACCTGCTCACCCGACATGCGGGCCAGCTGCTGCGAGGGGTCGGCGGCGAACGCGTACCCCCGCGCCCGGCACTCCTCGGTGTGCCGCACCATCGCCTCGGGGTCGTTAGCGCTGACGAGCACCAGGTCGACGCCGCCGAGGCGGGCCGCGACCGGCGCCAGCTCGATGTTGCGCGCCTCGGACATCGCCCCGGCGTAGAACGAGGCGATCTGGCACATGTCCTCGTCTGTGGTGCACACGAAGCGGGCGGTGTGGGCGACCTCACTGACGTGCACCGAGTCACAGTCGACCCCGTGGCGCTCCAGCCAGGAGCGGTAGTCGACGAAGTCGGCGCCGACGGCGCCGACCAGCACGGGCCGCAGCCCCAATTGGGCCATGCCGAACGCGATGTTTGCCGCCACCCCGCCACGGCGCACGACCAGGTCGTCGACGAGGAACGACAGCGACACCTTGTGCAACTGGTCCGGCAGCAGTTGCTCGCCGAACCGGCCGGGGAAGTGCATCAGGTGGTCGGTCGCGATCGAGCCGGTGACGGCGATCTTCATGGCAGCCTCACAGTGTCGACGACGCGAGCGGACGGTGTCCGTGAGCGTACCGGCAGACGACGACAACGGCCGCGCCCCCTGGTCGAGGACGCGGCCGTGGCGCGTAACGGTCTAGTGGAACGAGTCGCCGCAGGCGCAGGAGCCCTGGGCGTTGGGGTTGTCGATGGTGAAGCCCTGCGCGTCGATGCGGTCCGCGAAGTCGATGGTCGCCCCGGTGAGGTAGGGCACGCTCATGCGGTCCACCACGACCGCGAAGCCTTCGTATTCGCTGACCTTGTCACCGTCGAGCGTGCGCTCGTCGAAGAAGAGCTGGTAGCGGAGACCGGAGCAGCCACCCGGCTGCACGGCCACACGCAGCCGCAGGTCGTCGCGGCCCTCCTGCTCGATCAGCGCCTTCACCTTCTGCGCGGCGATGCCGGTGAGGACCACGCCGGCCGCGTTTTCGGCCTGAACTGACTCGGTGGTCTGCGAAGCGGTCACGATCTGTGCTCCCTGCGCTGGTTTGTAGGGTCCACCCGAGCGCAACAACGCGTCGCCCGGGGAGCATTCCCCATTGTGGCACAGCCCCGACCAGGCATCATCTGCTCCACTGCCGGGCCAGGTGCGCGCCGAGGGCGCGCAACCCCTCCGCGGCGCGCGTCAACGCCTCGTCCACCGTGCCGAAATGATCAACCAGGGAGTACGCGGCGGTGACGCCGACCCGGGCCGCCTCCCGCCGTCCCGCGCTCACCTGGCCGGCCAGCACCAGGCACGGCAGCGCCCGGTCGCGGGCCGCCTCGGCCACCCCGGCGACCACCTTGCCGCGCAGCGATTGGTGGTCGAACGAGCCCTCGCCGGTGACGACCACGTCGGCCTGGTCGAGCGCCGCGTCCAGGCCGGCGACGGTCCGGATGAGCGCCATGCCGGGCTCCCGGCGCCCGCCGAGCGCGAGGATCGCCGCACCGAGGCCACCGGCCGCTCCCGCGCCGGGCAAGGCGGCGAGGCCTGGCGGGCATGTGGGCAGGTCCCGTTCGAGCACCTCGGCGAAGCGGGCCAGGGCGGCGTCGAGAAGCAGGACGTCTTCGCGGGTCGCGCCCTTCTGCGGCCCGTACACCGAACTGGCGCCGTGCAGGCCGGTGAGCGGGTTGTCCACGTCGGTCGCGGCGACCAGTCGGGCGTCCCGTAGGCGGGGGGCGCCGCCGAGCCGGTCGACCGCGGCCAGGGCGGCGCCGCCGTAGGGCAGCGCGTACCCGGCGGCGTCCAGGGACGCGGCGTCCAGGGCGGCGAGCATCCCGGCACCACCGTCGTTGGTGGCGCTGCCACCCAGTCCGATGACGACCTCACGGGCGCCGCTCTCCACCGCGGCCGTGATGAGCAGGCCCAGCCCGTACGATGTCGTGATCTTCGGGTCCCGCTCTTCGGTGGCGAGGAGGTGCAGCCCGCAGGCCTGGGCGCTCTCGACATAGGCCGTGTCGCCGGCGAGCAGGACCTCGCCGGTCACCGGGCGGCCGAGCGGGTCGCAGGTCGGGGTCTGGATCCGAGGGGCGTCCAGGCCCAGCGAGTCGAGGAAGCCGGGGCCGCCGTCGGACAGTGGCTTCCGGATCACCTCGTCGTCGGGAGCCACCTCGCGCCAGCCGTCGGCGATCGCGTCCGCCGCCTCGACCGCGGTGAGCGTGCCGGCGAACTTATCCGGACAGATCAGCACCCGCATGCCCGGAAGTCTGCCAGGTCACATCTGCACGGCCCGACGGCGTGCAAGCATTGTCATGTGACCTGGTCTGAACCGTCTTCGACCGCGACCGCCCTGCTGCTGCTCGGCCGGGGCACCGACGCGGACAGCGAGCGGGGCGTCGACTGCCCCGGCGACCTGCCCGCACCCAGCGACCCCGACCTGGTCGCGCGGGCCCGCGCCGCCAAGGCCGCCCTGGGCGACCGCGTGTTCGTGCTCGGCCACCACTACCAGCGCGACGAGGTGATCGAGTTTGCCGATGTGACCGGCGACTCGTTCAAGCTCGCCCGGGAGGCGGCGGCCCGGCCGGAGGCCGAGTACATCGTGTTCTGCGGCGTGCATTTCATGGCCGAGAGCGCCGACATCCTCACCAGCGACGCGCAGCGCGTCATCCTGCCCGACCTCGCGGCCGGCTGTTCGATGGCCGACATGGCGGCGCTCCCGCAGGTCGAGGAGGCCTGGGACACGCTGGCCGAGCTGGGCATCGCCGCCGGCACTGTGCCGGTCACGTACATGAACTCCTCGGCCGACATCAAGGGCTTCGTCGGCCGCAACAAGGGCGTGGTCTGCACCTCGTCCAACGCCGAGCGGGCGCTGCGCTGGGCGTACGAGCGGGGCGAGAAGGTGCTCTTCCTGCCCGACCAGCACCTCGGCCGCAACACGGCGGTGCTGAAGATGGGCTTCAGCCTCGACGACTGCGTGCTATACAACCCGCACAAGCCGGGTGGCGGTCTCACCGCGCAGCAGCTGCGCGACGCGAAGATGATCCTGTGGCGCGGGCACTGCTCGGTGCACGGGCGGTTCACCCTCGACAACGTGACGGAGATCCGTTCGCGGGTGTCCGGGGTCAACGTGCTGGTGCACCCGGAGTGCCGGTACGAGGTGGTGACGGCCGCCGACTACGTCGGGTCGACCGAGTACATCATCAAGACGATCGAGGCGGCGCCGGCCGGGTCTTCGTGGGCTATCGGTACGGAGCTCAACCTGGTCCGCCGGCTGGCCGACGCGCACCCGGACAAGACGATCAGCTTCCTGGAGCGGACCGTCTGCTACTGCTCCACGATGAACCGCATCGACCTGCCACACCTGGTGTGGGCCCTGGAGGAGCTGGTCGCCGGCCGGGTGGTCAACGCGATCACGGTTGACCCGCAGACCGCGCACCACGCCCGGGTCGCGCTCGACCAGATGCTCGCACTGCCGTAGCCGCGCGCCGCCGTGGCCCGCCGGTGCCCACACCGACGTTGGTCGATCCAGTCCCATTGGGGGCACCCCGGATGGGACTGGATCGACCAACGTCTATTCAGTAGTGGGCCATCGTCACCTTCCGACCCAGCCCGGTGACGCTACGCGGCCAGACGTGCCACGAATCCCGATTTTGTGCCGTACCAAGGGGTGTGTGCGTCGCCCCACGCCGGTCCCGGGGATATGCTGCCCGGGCGAGACCGGACCGTGATCTATCTCGGCCCGTCCCAAACCGCCGCTCGTTGCCGCGCTGGAGGTTGCGTTGACCGAGGACGTCCTTGTCGTGCACGGCGGCTCTCCGCTACACGGTCGGACCCGAGTGCGCGGCGCCAAGAACCTCGTGTCGAAGGCGATGGTGGCGGCCCTGCTCGGGGACGCGCCGAGCCGGCTGTTCGAGGTGCCGGCAATCCGGGACGTGGAGATCGTCCGCGGCCTCATGGAGCTGCACGGCGTCCACGTCTCCGACGGCGGGACCGACGGCGAGCTGATCCTCGACCCGGCCAACGTGGGCCGGGCAAGCGCCGACGAGATCAACGTGCACGCCGGCTCAAGCCGGATCCCGATCCTGCTGTGCGGCCCGCTGCTGCACCGGCTCGGGCACGCGTTCATCCCCGACCTCGGCGGCTGCAACATCGGCGGCCGGCCGATCGACTTCCACCTGCAGGCGCTGCGCGAGTTCGGCGCGATCGTGGACAAGACGGCGACCGGGCTGGACATCACGGCGCCCAACGGGCTGCACGGCACCAAGCTGTCGCTGCCCTACCCGAGCGTCGGCGCCACCGAGCAGATCCTGCTCACGGCCGTCATGGCCGACGGCGTGACCGAGCTGCGCAACGCGGCCGTCGAGCCGGAGATCATCGACCTGATCTGCATCCTGCAGAAGATGGGCGCGATCATCCGGGTACACACCGACCGGGTGATCGAGATCGAGGGCGTTCGGCGGCTCGGCGGATACACCCACCGCCCGATTCCGGACCGCATCGAGGCCGCGAGCTGGGCGGCCGCGGCGCTGGCCACCCATGGTGACGTGTTCGTGCAGGGCGCCCGCCAGGCCGACATGATGACCTTCCTCAACACGTACCTGTCGGTGGGTGGCGCCTTCGAGGTCGACGACGCACCGGTCGGCGGCGGCATCCGGTTCTGGCACCCCGGGGGCGAGCTTCGCGCGGTCGCGCTCGAGACCGACGTGCACCCGGGATTCATGACCGACTGGCAGCAGCCGATGGTGGTCGCGCTGACTCAGGCCCGTGGGCTGTCGATCGTGCACGAGACGGTGTACGAGCGGCGCCTGGGCTACACCGACGCGCTGGTGTCGATGGGCGCGACGATCCAGGTCTACCGCGACTGCCTGGGTGGGACCCCGTGCCGGTTCGGCCGGCGCAACTTCCTGCACTCCGCGGTGATCGCCGGCCCGAGCAAGCTGCACGCCGCTGAGCTGGTCATCCCCGACCTGCGGGCCGGGTTCAGCCACCTCATCGCGGCGCTGGCCGCCGAGGGCACGTCCCGGGTCTTCGGGGTCGATCTGATCAACCGGGGCTACGAGGACTTCGAAGCCAAGCTGGCCGGGCTCGGCGCACACGTCGAACGGCTCTAACCGAGGGCGGCGGCGGTCGGCTACCCTTCACCGCGTGCCGTCGCTCTTTCGCCGTAAGCAATCAGACGACCTGGTCGAGGATGCCTTAGCCGAGACCGGGTCGGAGGAGACCACCGACAACCGCCCGAGGGGCTACACGCCGGCCAAGGGGAAGGCGACTCCGAAGCGCCCGCGCGCCGGATACGGGCGGGAGGCGCCTCCGGCCGACCGCAAGGAAGCCGCGAAGCGGGCGCGGGAGCGCGAGCGGCTGGCCCGGCAGGAGCAACGCGCCGGGATGATGGCCGGCGACGAGCGCTACCTGCTCCCCCGCGACCGGGGTCCCGAGCGGGCGCTGGCGCGCGACGTGGTCGACTCCCGGCGCACCGTGGGCACCTGGTTCTTCAGCGCCGCGTTCATCGTGCTCGCGATCTCGTCGCTGAAGGTGCTCCCGCCCGTGGTGGTCTTCGGTGCCAACATCGCCTGGCTGGTCCTCGGCTTCGGGGTGATCCTCGACAGCATCCTGATCTGCCGAAAGATCAACAAGCTGGTCCACGAGCGCTTCCCGAAGGCGCAGCAGCGGATGGGCGGGCTCTACCTCTACGCGGTGATGCGCTCGCTGAGCTACCGCCGATTCCGCATTCCGAAGCCGCGCGTCAAGGTCGGCGAGAAGGTGTAGCTCCGTTAGGCGGGGGACCCTCCTTCGTAGAGGCGCGCGATGACGTCTTCGATGTCGGGTTCGACCACGGCGATGTCGCGCAGGGAGCCGACCGCGGCGAGCCGTGCGACCAGGGCCCCGGCCGGCGTGCCCTCCAACGCGTAACTGATCCGCAGGCCGCCGTCGGACACCGATTCGACCACCACGCCCGGCAGCTCGACCGGCGCCGGCAGCGGCTCGTCGAAATCGACCACCACCCGGCGGCGCGACCCGTACCGCTCGTGCAGGTGCGCGAGCGTGCCGTCGTGCACCACGTGGCCGTGGTCGATCACCACCAGGCGCTTGCAGAGCCGCTCGATGTCGGCCAGGTCATGGGTCGTCAGCACCAGCGTGGTGTCGCCGGCCGCGCCCAGGCTGGCCAGGAAACCACGCACGGCCTGCTTGCTCACCACGTCCAGGCCGATCGTCGGCTCGTCGAGAAACAGCACCTCCGGCCCGTGCAGCAGCGCGGCGGTCAGCTCGCCGCGCATCCGCTGGCCGAGCGAGAGCTGCCGTACCGGCGTGTCGGCGAAGCCGTCCAGGTCGAGCAGCTCGCGGCACTGGTCGAGGCGGCGCCGATGCGCGGCCGAAGGCACACCGTAGATATGCCGCAGCAGCGCGAACGACTCGCGCAGCGGCAGGTCCCACCACAGCTGCGAGCGCTGCCCGAACACCACGCCGATCCGCCGGGCCAGCCGGACCCGCTGCGGCACCGGCTCGAAGCCGCAGACCCGCACGTGGCCCGCCGACGGGTAGAGCACCCCGGTCAGCATCTTCAGCGTCGTGCTTTTGCCGGCCCCGTTCGGCCCGATGTAGCCGAGCATCTCGCCGCGCTCGACCGTCAGGTCCACCCCGTCGACCGCCGCGACGCTCCGGGTCGCCCGGCGCAGCCGGCCGGCCTTCACCCGTACCGTGAAGTCCTTGCGCAGCCCGCGCGCTTCGATGATCGTCATGACCCCGTGCTCCGGTAGTGCCTAATGGCGTGCTTCCACAACAGGGCCGCCAACGTCGCGGCCACGACGGCGACCAGCGGCGAGGCCCAGCCGGCCCAGGACGGCAGGCCGAGCGGGTCGGGCCGGCCCAGCAGGGCCAGCGCCGGGTAGTAGCCGACGAACGCGAACCCGACGCCGTAGGACAGCAGCCGCCGGAAGAACGGGCCGTAGACGGTCATCGGGTACGAGGTGAAGTCGCGCCCGCCATAGGTCAGCGCGTTGGCGAACTCGCCCGACTCGATCCACCAGAACGCGACGGTAGCGCTCGCCACGAACACGGCGCCGAAGAGCACCGCACCGGCGACCGGGGCGAGCAGCAGCAGGACCAGCCGGGCGGCGGTCCACCGCACCGGGGCGGTGTGCGCCGCCACGGCCAGCAGCGCCACCGTGAACAGGAAGCGGCCCACGCGGCGCGGCGCCACGTCGACGGCGAGCAACTGCGGCAGCGCGCCGAGCGGCCGGACCAGGATCGCGTCGAGCAGCCCGCTACGCACGTAGAAGCGGATCCGCTCGATGTTGCCGACGGTCAGGTCGGCCAGGGCGAACGCGCACCCGGCGAGGCCGGCCATGATAAACGCCGCCCGGAAGTCGAAGCCGCCCAGGGTACGCGTGACGCGGAACAGCACGAGCACGCCGGCGATGTCGACGGCGGCGAACAGCACGCTGCCGATGACCTCGACCACAAAGGACGCCCGGTACTGCGCCTGGCTGCGTACCTGCGCCTGCACCAGCCGCCAGTAGGCGCTAGCCACCCTGGATCACCAGCCGGCGCTCGGCCCGGCACTGGACCAGGCGGGCGCAGCCCAGCATGACGACCGCCCACAGCGCCTGGCCGGCGACCATCAGGAGGGTCAGGCCCGGCGGGTGCCGCTCGACGAGCGTGTCCAGCGGCACCTGGATCAGTGACGGGAACGGGGTCGCGAGGTAGAGCGCCAGCACCGCCGGCGGGGGCAGGAACGCCAGCGGGAAGAACATTCCACTGAGGACGGACGAGGTGATGACCCACGCGATCTGCGGTCCCCGCGCGTCGAGCAGCCAGTACGCGCTGGCGTTCACCAGGTACCGGCAGGCGAAGCAGACGACGGTGGCGAGCAGCACGGAGAGCACGAACAGCGGGTAGGTGGCCGGGTGCCGGGGCGCATAGAGGTCGAACGCGAGCGCGCCGACGACGACCGGGACCGCGAACCGGGTCAGCGCCGCGAACCCGGCCCGGCCGAGGTCACCGGCCAGGTACTGCCACACCGGATCGACCGGCCGCAGCAGGTCGGCGACCACCTCGCCGGTGCGGATGCGGTCGGCCAACTCCGGCTGGCTCCACAGCGCGACCGTGCCGAGCAGCCCCTGCCCGGCCCACACGAACGTCGCCAGCCGCTCCCGATCGTAGCCGGCGGCCACGCCCCCGGCACCCGCCGCCGTGGCCAGCAGCACGTAGCAGCGTAGGAAGCCGAATACCGAATTGGTGAACATCGCGGCCACCATCGCCTGGCGGTATGTGGCGTAACGCCGGAATTCGGCGGCCGCAAGTGCAACGTACATCCGCAATGTCGCGGTTGGGGAGCGGCCAACGGTAGCGGCGACCGGACTCAAGCCGTACCCTCCTTCCGCAACCGGGCCAGAATGTACCTGGCGCCAGTCGTGGGACGCTGGCCAATTTCTGGGGCGACGTGGGGCGAGGAGATCTGAGCGTGAGCGACGAGCACCCGGCGGACGAGCCGGGACCCGCCGCCGCCCCGGCCTGGGCGACCCTGCCCACGATGCCGTGGACCCGGGTCGCTCCACAGCCCAGACAGAGCACCGAGGCCGGCGTCACCGCGCCTGAGGACCAGCCGCTCACTCCCGAGTTCCGGCAGGCACCGCACGCCGAACGCACCGACCCGGGCCGCCGGCCCGCCGCCGGTCCCGCCATCACCGGGTACCCGCAGAGTCCCGCGCATCCGGCCCCGCCGGCCGGTCGGCCCTACCGCGCGCCGGTCGCGCCACCGCGCCAGCCGCAGCCGGCGCGCGGCACCACCTACGGCAGCCGGCCGGCGCCGGGGCCGGTCGCGCCGCCGCCCGCCGCCGCACCGCCGCCCCCCGCCGCACCGCCGCCCCCCGCCGCACCGCCGCCCCCCGTTGCGCCGCCGCCCGCCGTTGCTGGGCCACCCGCCGTTGCTGGGCCACCCGCCGTTGCGCCGCCACCTACCGCTGCGCCGCGCCACGCCGGCGCCGCCACCGGGGAGCAGTCCGTCGTCGCGCACGGGTTCTTCAACAAGCCCCGGCACGCCCGTCCCACGGAGGCGGCCGGACCCGTGGAGGCGGCCGCCGCACCGCCGGTATCCGCGCCACCCGTATCCGCCCCGCCGCTCATGGCGCCGCCCGTGTCCGGCCCACCCGTCTCCGGCCCACCCGTCTCCGGCCCACCCGTCTCCGGCCTGCCGATGTCAGGGCCGCCGGTGTCGGCGCCGCCGGCTGCGCCCGACGCCGAACAGATCCTGGCCCGTTACGAGTGGCGGTTCGACCCGGACACCCTGCGCGAGGTCGTCTCCAGCGACGAGGTCCGCGAGCTGACCGATGTCCGCGACCTGCTCACCGCGAAGGTCGACGGGGTCACCGACAACGGGCAGAAGGCCCGGCTGCTGAGCCTGCGCGCGGTCGTCTCCCGCGTCCTCGGCGACCTCGACCAGGCCCTCGCCGACGGCCGGGCCGCGCTCGGGCACGCCGAGGCCACCGGTGCGCTGCGCCGCATCGCCATCGCGCAGGCCCGGCTGGCGCACGTGTTGCAGTGGCGCGGCAACCACGCGGAGGCCGACCGGCTCTTCACGCTCGCCAACTCGACCGAGCTGCCCGACCGGCTGCGCGCCGCGATGCACCAGCACGCCGGCAAGTGCGCCTACGACCAGGGCCGTTACATCGAGGCCTGCAACCACTTCGAGCGCGCCCTCGAGCTGCGCAAGGAGGAGGACCCGGACCTCATCGCAAGCACCGAGCTGGCGCTCGACGCGGTGTTCCGGCGGGTCGCGGAGAAGGGCTGGGGGCCGTACCCGCGCGACCGCGACGAGATCCTGAAGATCCGCAAGGCACCGACGCCGGCGTTCGACGAGCACAGCCGGCGGTGGGGCTTCGTCGACGCGCACGGCGGGTTCGCGATCCGCCCCGGATACGCTGACCTGCAGCCGTTCCGCGACGGCGTGGCCTGGGTCCAGCGGCCGGGCTCGCGCACCTGGGAGCTCATCGACGACACCGGTGCGACGCTCATCCATGCGGCGGCCGGGTACCCGGGCGTGGGCAGCTTCTCCGACGGCCTGGCCTGGGTCTCCCGCGACGGCGCCACCGGCTGGATCGCCATCGACAAGGCCAACACCGTGCTCATCCCGACCGGGTTCGACGATGTGCGGCCGTTCCGGCGCGGGGTGGCGGCGGTCCGCCGCGGCGGGCGCTGGGGCGCGGTCGACAGTACGGGGCGCGTGGTGGTTCCGCTCAAGTACGACGGGTTCGCAACGGCGCTGCACGACGGCCGCTACATCGACGGGTTCAGCGACGAGGGTCTCGCGGTCGTGTCGCTGGGCGCATACAAGGGAGTGGTCGACCGGCGCGGGCGCGTCATCGTGACGCCCGTCCACCCGGTGCTGGTCATCCACCCGGTCGCGTTCCTGTTCGCCGACCTGGCGCAGCGCTGGGGCGCGCTGGACCGGCGGGGACAGCCGCTGCTCGCGGCCCGGTTCGCCAGCCGCACCGATCTGGTCGACGAGATCGACCGGCTGCTCGCCGACACCCGGCCGGTGCTGTAGCCACCGCCGAGCGCCGGGCACCCGACACCGGGTGGGGATAGGGTCAAGGTCATGGACTTCCGTCACCTAGGCCGTTCGGGCATGCTTGTCACCGAGATCGCATACGGCAACTGGATCACCCATGGCTCCCAGGTCGAGGAGGAGCAGGCGACCGCATGTGTGCGGGCCGCCCTCGATCTGGGCATCACCACCTTCGACACGGCCGACGTCTACGCCGGCACCCGGGCCGAAGACGTCCTGGGTCGCGCGCTCAACGGCGAACGCCGCGAAGGCCTGGAGATCTTCACCAAGGTCTACTGGCCCACCGGCCCCGGCCGCAACGACCGCGGCCTGTCCCGCAAGCACATCATGGAGTCGATCAACGGTTCGCTGCGCCGGCTGCAGACCGACTACGTCGACCTGTACCAGGCCCACCGCTACGACTACGCCACCCCACTCGACGAGACGATGGAGGCCTTCGCCGACATCGTGCACGCCGGCAAGGCCCACTACATCGGCGTCTCGGAGTGGAAGGCCTCGGAGATCCGGGCCGCGCACGAGCTGGCCCGCGAGTTGAAGATCCAGCTCGTCTCCAGCCAGCCGCAGTACTCGATGCTGTGGCGAGTCATCGAGGCCGAGGTCGTGCCCACGTGCGAGGAGCTGGGCATCGGCCAGATCGTGTGGTCGCCGATGGCGCAGGGCGTGCTGACGGGCAAGTACCTGCCCGGCCAGCCGCCGCCCGCCGGCTCGCGGGCCACCGACGAGAAGTCGGGCGCCACCTTCATCCAGGGCTTCCTGGACGACGACGTGCTTTCCCGGGTACAGGAGCTCAAGCCGCTGGCCGAGCAGGCCGGCCTGACCATGGCGCAGCTGGCGATCGCGTGGGTGCTGCAGAACCCGAACGTGTCGGCGGCGATCGTCGGCGCGACCCGGCCCGAGCAGCTGGCCGACAACGTCAAGGCGTCCGGCGTGAAGCTCGACGCCGACCTGCTGAAGGCGATCGATACGGTGCTCGACCCGATCGTGGAGCGCGACCCGGCGAAGACCGTGAGCCCGGCTCGGCGCTCGTAACCCGCCCCGTCTCTCGCCGCGCTGGCGACCAGGGACGCGGCTCTCGCGGCACGGGTCGTTCTCGACACGGCCAGGGGTCGCTAGTCGTCCTCGACGAGGGCTTCGAGCGCCGGCAGCGCGGCGATGAGCGCGGCCCGCTGCTCCGAGGTGAGCCGGGCCACCCGGGCGCCGAGCAGCGCCGTGCGCTCCGACCGGATCCGCGCGAGCGTCTCGACCCCGGCCGGGGACAACGACACCCGTACCGACCGGGCATCCGTCGGGTCGGCCTCCTTGACGATGAGGCCGCGTTCGGCGAGCGCCGCCAGCACCCGGGTCATCGTCGGCGCGGTGACCGCCTCCCGCTGGGCCAGCTCGCCCGAGCGCAGCGGCCCGTGCTTGTCCAGCGTCGCCAGCGCAGACAGCTGCAGCGGCGGAATGTCGTTGGTGGCCAGCCGGATCCGCCGGGCCAGCCGGCTGACCGCCAGCCGCAGCCGGGTCGCCAGCTCGCTGTCGACGAGAGACGCTTCGGTCACGACTCTCAGCTCCAGAAGCGGAAGAGTTGATAGCCGACGGCCGCCAGCCCGCTGGGCAGGCCGAGCAGGTCGCCCACGAAGTAGACGAAGTTGAAGAACAGCACGTTGATGGCCGGCGTCCACAGCAGCGCGATCAGCAGCAGCATCCCGTATGGCGCGACGTGGGCGAACCCGCGCTTCCACTGCGGGTTGAGCCACGGCTCGATCAGGTTGCCGCCGTCGACGCCGGGGATCGGGACGAAGTTGAGAATCGAAGCGGTCAGCTGCAGGAAGGCCAGGAACGCCAGCGCGGCCCAGAACTCGAGGTGGGTGCCGGGGTCGGCGGCGATCGTCAGCGGGATCACCAGCGCGAATGTGAACAGCAGGTTGGTCGCCGGGCCGGCGAAGCTGATGAAGCTGTCCCAGCCACGGCTACGGATGGCGTGCCGGTCGACCCACACCGCGCCGCCGGGCAGGCCGATGCCGCCGAGGACGACGAAGAGCAACGGCAGCACGAACGACAGGAACGGATGCGTGTACTTGACCGGGTCGAGGGTCAGGTAACCGCGGTCGGCCACCGACCGGTCGCCGCCGTGGTAGGCGGTGATGGCGTGCGCGTACTCGTGCAGGCACAGCGACACGAGCCACCCCGCCACGACGAACAGGAACACCTCGAAGCGGACGTTGCCGATCCGGAACCAGACCAGCGCCCCGCTGGCAACGAACAGCCCCGTGAGGGCAAGGAAGATCGCGCTCGGCCGGAACTGTGCGCGGCTGGCACCGTATGGCCGCCGCTGGCTACCCAGCACGTCACTCACCCGCGGGAAGGAGGCTCATCCGGTATTCCACCCGGTCCTCTTCCAACAGGGTCACCCGGACCGCGCCGGTGGAGAGCAGATCACGCCAGGTCTGCCCGATCCACGACTCGGCGTCGGACTGGCTGGAAAACGCCTCGTGCGGGCCTTCGACGGGCCGGCCCTGCGCGTCCTCGTACCGCCACGTCCACGCCATGTGCGCACCCCTTCCCTCGACTCCGGTCAGCCTAACGACCCGGGCGGACAACATCGGACGCCGGGCACCGGCGTATCCGCTGCGCGCCATAAGGTACGGAGCATGTCGTGGCACACGAGCAGGCGCATCCTCGTTCTCGGCGGTATCCGCTCGGGCAAGTCCGAGCTGGGCGAGGAGCTCGTGGCGCGGGCCGGCGGGGTCCGTTACGTGGCGACCGGCGGCGCTGGTGACGCTGACCCTGAGTGGGTCGCGCGGGTGGCCGCGCACCAGGCCCGCCGGCCGGCGGGCTGGGCCACCGAGGAGATCGGCGCCGACCCGGCGCGCCTGCTGAGCCTGTTGAGCGAGGCCAAGCCGGACGAGACGCTCCTGATCGATGACCTGGGCGGTTGGCTGACCGCCACGCTGGACGCAAGCGGTGGCTGGGACGGCGGCGGCAGCCCGGCCGCGGTCGCGGATGCGGGCCAGGCGGAGCCGGCGACCGCCGAGGCCGGCCCGGACACCGCACAGGCCGAGCCGGCCGACTACCCGGACGACCTCGATGACGTGCGCGGCGAGCTGGCCGAAGACCCGCTTCCACGGCTCCCCCAGCGACCCCGCACCCCGGCCGAGGCGCTCGCCGACACCGTCCGGGACTGCCCGGCCGCGCTGCTGGTGCTGATCAGTCCCGAGGTCGGCCTGTCCGTCGTGCCCGCGACGGCCGCCGGCCGCACGTTCACCGACGCGATCGGGGCGGTCAACCAGGCAGTGGCCCAGGCGTGTGACGCGGTCGCGCTGGTCGTCGCCGGTCAGCCGACCTGGCTCAAGGGCACCGATCCGCGGCGGGGCGCGACTGCGGCCACGGCGGTCGCCCAGCCGGCTCCGGCGGCGCCGAGCGCCGCGATCGCCCAACCGGCCAGCGCCCCGCCCACCGAGGCGCCACCCACCACCGACACGGCACCCACCACCGCCACGCCACCCACCACCGACACGGCACCCACCACCGACATGGCGACCGCCGCTGCGGACACCGCCTCCCCCGGCTGGGCCGACGCGGTCACCGCCGCACTGCCCCTGGTCACCGTCGACACCGCCGGGGAGCAGGCGACCACGGCCACCGAGCCGACCGCGCCCGCCGAATCGACCACGCCCGGCCAGCCCGGGGAGTCCGCGCGGCCCGCCGATGACTTCCCCATCAGCGTCAGCATGGACCTGCCGATGCCGGACGAGGCCGCCGCGGCGGACGCCGGCGCCCGGCTGGCCACGCTCAACTTCGCCGGCGCGGGCCTGGGCCGGCTCACGCCGATCGTGCGGTTCGCCGCCGGCACGCAGGGCCAGCCGGTCCCCCGGCCGTGGCAGGCGGTACGCACGTTCATCCTGCACGCCGACCACGACGGCGACATCGCCGCCGGTGACTCGCGGGCCGCCGCAGCCGAGCGGCTGGCCGCCGCCGAGCGCGGTGAGGGTGCGTGGGCGCTCCTCGCCGGTGCGGCCGGGGTGGCCGTGCACACCGTGCGCTGCCCCGGCAGCGGAGCGGCGATCGAGCACGCGGACGCGCTACGCGAGTCCGACGTGGACATCGCGCTGCGCTACGGCTGGCAACTGGCCCAGGAGGCCGTCGACTCGGGTACGGATCTGATCGTGCTGGGCGCGAGCGGTGCGGGCGCCGACGCGGCGGCGGTGGCGGTCATCGTCACCCAGAGCAACGGCGAGGCGGCCGCGCTGCTCGGCCGGGTCATCGGCCCGAGCGGCCGCATCGACGACGCCGCGTGGATGCGCCGCTGCGCCGCCGTCCGCGACGCGCTGCACCGCACCCGGTCGCGGGCGCGCGATCCGAAGGCGGTGCTCGGCATGCTCGGCGGCGCCGATCACGCCGTCGCCACCGGGATCATCCTGGGGGCGGTCTCCCGGCGTACCCCGGTGTTGCTCGACGGTCCGGTCGGGGTGGCGTCCGCGCTGGTGGCGCGCGACTTCGGGGCGCAGACCCGGCACTGGATCGTGCTGCCCGACGACGGCGGCCACCCCGCCGTCCGGCTCGGTGCGGAGGTGCTCGGCGCCGAGCCCGTCCTCGACCTGCGGCTCGACCTCGGCGAAGGTGCGACCGCGCTGGCCGCCCTGCCGCTGCTGCGTTCGGCACTCACGCTCGCCGCCACCCTGCCCGAGTCGACGGGTGCGTGATCTCGGCGCCGCGCTGCGCCTGGCGCTGACCACGTTCACGGTCGCGCCGGTGCGCCCCGGCCGGGTCGACCGGGCCGCGGCCGGTGTGGCGATGTCGCTCGGCCCGGTGATCGGAGCCGCGCTCGGCCTGGTCCTCGCGGGGGCGGGGCTGGGGCTGCGCTGGCTCGGTGCGCCGCCGCTGGTCGCCGCCGCTGTGCTGGTGGGGCTGGGTGTGCTGCTCACCCGCGGCCTGCACGTCGACGGGCTGGCCGACACCGTGGACGGGCTCGGGTCCTATCGGGATGCGGCCGGCACGCTGGAGATCATGAAGAAGCCGGACGTCGGGCCGTTCGGCGTGGCCGCGATCGTCCTGGCGCTGCTGGTGCCGACCGTGTCCGCGGCGACGCTGCTCACCCGGCCCGTGCCGGCCGCCATCGCCGGTGTCGTCTCCGCCACCGCCGCGGGCCGGCTCGCCGTCGCGTGGACCTGCCGGCGCGGGGTGCCGGCGGCCCGCCCGGACGGGCTGGGGGCGGTCGTCGCCGGTACCGTCGGGTGGTTTTCCCTGGTCGCGGGCGCGACCTTCGTCGCGCTCGTTGCGGTGCCCGCGGCGCCAGGCCGCCCGTGGCAGGGGCCGCTTGCCGTCGCCGTCGCACTCGCCGCCGGGCTGCTCTTCGTGCGCCATGTGGTACGCCGGATCGGCGGCATCACCGGCGACGTGCTGGGCGCCGTGGTGGAACTGGTGACGTCGGTGGCGTACGTGGGGTTGGCCCTGTCGTCCTAGGACCGCACCCCGGGCCGGACGAACGGCGGCTTGACCACCTTCATCCGCGACGGCCGGCCGCGCACGTCCACCTCGACCTCGTCGCCCTCGACGAAGCCGGCGGCGCTGTCCAGGAGCGCCAGCGCGATGCCGATCTTGCGGGTCGGCGAGAACGTGCCGCTGGTGATCTCCCCGATCGGCGTGCTGCCCCGGCGGACGACCATGTGCGGACGCGGGATGCCCCGGTCGAGCGACTCCAGGCCCCACAGCATGTGCCGGGGGCCGGCCGCCCGCTCGGCGACCAGCGCGGCGCGCCCCCAGAACCGCGGCTTCTTCCAGCCGACGGCCCAGCCGGCGCGCGCCTGCACCGGCGTGATGTCGCGGGTCAGGTCCTGGCCGTGCAGCGGGTACCCCATCTCGGTGCGCAGGGTGTCCCGGGCGGCCAGGCCGCACGGGCGGATTCCGTGCTCGGCGCCGGCCGCGAGGATCGCGTCCCACAGCTCGCTGGCGCGCGCCACCGGCACCACCAGCTCGTACCCGTGCTCACCGGTGTAGCCGGTGCGGCACACGATGACGTCGTCGTGGACCACGAAGCTCATGTACTCGTGCTCGGTGGGCAGCCCGAGCGCGGTCAGCACGGCCGCCGAGCGCGGGCCCTGCACGGCGAGCACCGCGTACTCCTCGTGCCGGCTCTCCACCAGAACCCCGACCGGCGCGGCGGCGTTGAGCCGGCGGACCACCTCGGTGGTGTTGGCTGCGTTGGGGATCAGGAAGATGTCGCCGTCGGCGAACCGGTAGACGATCAGGTCGTCGACCACGCCGCCCTTGGCCTCGTCACAGCACATCGTGTATTGCGCCTGGCCTGCCGTGATCTTGTCCAGGTCGTTGGTCAGGCACGCGTTGACGAAGTCCGCCGCGCCCGGGCCACGGACGGTCGCCTTGCCCAGGTGCGACACGTCGAACACGCCGACCGCCTCGCGTACCGCCGCGTGTTCTTTCAGGACCCCTCCCCCCGCGTATTCCAGCGGCATCTCCCAGCCACCGAACGCCGCGAACTTCGCGCCCAGCGCGACGTGCCGGGGCTGCAGAACGACATGACGCAAGGGTGGGGTCATGGCTGGCAACCTATCGCGCGTCGGGGCCTGTCGCTGGATCGGGTTGGCGGGTCCGGCATCGCCCAGACGATCGGTGGGTAGCATCGGCCGCGAACCTGCACGGACCAGTGGACGGAGAACCCGTGACCTCGCTCAACCTGGTGGACAGCGATCCTGCGGAGCTACGCGTCGACGCGGTGGTGATCGGGCTGCACAGCATCACCGACGCGAAGGCCGACGAGGCTCCGCTGCTGCTGGCCTCCGGTGCGGAGAGCATCGCCGCGGCGTTCGACGGCCGGCTGAGCGAGACGCTGTCGCTGCTCGGCGCCACCGGTGCGGCCGGTGAGGTCACCAAGCTCGCGAGCCTGGGCGCCGTGACCGCTCCGCTGGTGGTCGCCGTCGGGCTCGGCCCGGAGCCGACCGGCGCGGCAGTGGCCACCGAGACGCTGCGCCGCGCCGCCGGCTCGGCTGTCCGCGCGCTCGCGGGCTCGACCCGGGTCGCGCTGAGCCTGCCGCTGTCCGACCGGGACCCCAGGGACGCCGAGGCCATCGGCGCGCTGCGCGCGATCGCCGAGGGCGCGCTGCTGGGTGCGTACCGGTTCGCGGGGTACAAGACGAAGCCGGCGCCGGGCCGCCGCGACCCGGTGGAGACGGTCTCGGTGCATGTGCCGGACGCCGCCGACAAGGCCGCGAAGGCGGAGGTCAAGCGAGCCCTCACGGTCACCGGCGCGGCGCGCCAGGTCCGCGACTGGGTCAACGCCGCCCCCAACGAGCTGCGCCCGCCGACGTTCGCCGACGCGATCGTCGCCGCAGCGACCAAGGCCGGCCTCGACGTCGAGGTGCTCGACGAGAAGGCGCTCAAGAAGGCCGGCTACGGCGGCATCCTCGCCGTCGGGCAGGGCTCGTCGGCACCGCCGCGACTGGTCCGCCTGGCATACCGCCCGTCCCGGGCCGCGTCCGTGCCGCACGTCGCCCTCGTGGGCAAAGGCATCACGTTCGACAGCGGCGGCGTGTCCATCAAGCCGGCGCAGGGCATGTGGGAGATGAAGTCCGACATGGCCGGCGCCGCCGCGGTGGCCGCCACGCTGCTGGCCGTCGCCGCGCTCAAGCCGGCGGTGGCCGTGACGGCCTACATCCCGCTGGCGGAGAACATGCCGTCCGGCACCTCCTACCGGCCCGGCGACGTGGTGCGGATGTACGGCGGCAAGCACGTCGAGGTGCTCAACACCGACGCCGAGGGCCGGATGGTGCTCGCGGACGCGATCGCGCGAGCCGCCGAGGACGAGCCGGACTACCTGGTGGAGACGTCCACGCTGACCGGCGGCCAGGTCGTCGCGCTGGGCAAGCGGGTCGCGGGCCTGATGGGCGACGCCGACCTGCTGGCCCGCATCAAGGAGATCGGCGAGGGGGTCGGCGAGCCGGGCTGGCCGATGCCGCTGCCCGACGACGTGCGCAAGGGCATGGAGTCCGACGTCGCCGACATCTCTCAGGTCAACGCCGGCATGGACCGGGCCGGGCACATGCTGCAGGGCGGAGTGTTCCTGTCCGAGTTCGTGCCGGCCGGGCTGCCGTGGGCGCACATCGACATCGCCGGGCCGGCCTACCACGCCGGTGAGCCGTTCGGCTACGTCACGCGCGGCGGCACCGGCGTGCCGCTGCGCACGCTGACCGCGCTGGTGGAGGACGTCGCCGCGAACGGCTGACCCGCCGGCCGGTGCGCCGGCCGGGGATGCCGCGCGGTTCGAGAAAGCCACCCGGTTCGAGAAGCTACGAAAACAGACCGGTCCGCGCCAGGAGCTGCGCGGACCGGTACAAAACGGATGGCCGGCCGTTAAGCCTCGGCGCTCCTGCTGCGCTGGTTGTAGTCGCGCATCCGCTGCGGATAGCCGACCAGGGCCACGTCGTAGACCGGAATGCCGAGGCGGTTTCCGAAGCGGCGGGCCTCGTCGGGGCTGCCGATGCGCCGGCGCGTCCACTCCCCGTCGTGCGCGATGAGGATCACTGTCGTCTCGGTGACCGTCGTGCGCGGCTCGATCAACGCCTCGACCCCGCGTCGAGTGCGCACGAACTGTTCAAGGTGCTCCAGATCCGCCTGGCTGGCCGCGCGCCACCCGGCGCCTCCTGCCTTCCGGCGTCGGCGAAACAAGGCCACCGACGATCCTCCTCCCCGTCTGCCGCCGCGTCGGGCTGGCTGCCGCAAAGGGTACGCCCGTCGGCCGTGTCCTTGGGCACCTCGTTTCGCCGTACCGTCACAAAGTGACAAGATGTTCGAGGATCGTGATGGGAAGGGCCGGCCGCCGTGACCGGCGGGGGATCATTACATCACTGTGCACCAGCAGGGAGACTTAACGTGAGCGATCCTCAGTCCGGTTACGACGTCGTAATCCTCGGAGGCGGTAGCGGCGGTTACGCCACCGCGCTGCGCGCCGCTGAGCTCGACCTCTCGGTCGTGCTCATCGAGAAGGACAAGCTCGGCGGCACCTGCCTGCATCGTGGCTGCATCCCCACCAAGGCGCTGCTGCACGCCGGCGAGGTGGCCGACGCCACCCGCGAGGCCGAGCAGTTCGGCGTGCAGGCCACCTTCAACGGCATCGACATGAAGGCGGTCAACACCTACAAGGACGGGGTCGTCTCCCGGCTCTACAAGGGCCTGCAGGGCCTGGTGAAGTCGCGCAAGATCACTTATGTCGAGGGCACGGGCCGCATGGTCGCGCCGAACGCGGTCGAGGTCGACGGTGAGCGCTACGTGGGTCGCAACATCGTGCTGGCCACCGGGTCCTACTCGAAGACGCTGCCCGGCCTGGAGATCGACGGCGAGCGGGTCATCACCTCCGAGCACGCGCTCACGCTCGACCACGTGCCCAGCTCCGCGGTGGTCCTCGGCGGTGGCGTGATCGGCTGCGAGTTCGCGAGCGCGTGGAGGTCCTTCGGGGTGGACGTCACGGTCCTCGAGGCGCTGCCCCGGCTGCTGCCGCCGGAGGACGAGCAGAGCTCGAAGGCCCTGGAGCGGGCGTTCCGCAAGCGGGGCATCAGGTTCAAGGTGGGCAAGCCGTTCGAAAAGGTCGAGCGCACCGACTCCGGCGTGAAGGTGTCGATCCAGGGCGGCGAGACATTCGAGGCCGAGCTGCTGCTCGTCGCCGTGGGGCGCGGCCCCACGACCGCCGACCTCGGGTACGAGGAGCAGGGCGTCCGGACGGACCGCGGCTACGTCCTCACCGACGACCGGCTGCGCACCAGCGTCCCCAACGTCTACGCCGTCGGCGACATCGTCCCCGGCCTCCAGCTCGCGCACCGCGGCTTCCAGCAGGGCATCTTCGTCGCCGAGGAGATCGCCGGGCAGAACCCGCCGGCCATCGACGAAAACGGCATCCCGCGGGTGACCTACACCGACCCGGAGGTTGCCTCCATGGGTCTGACCGAGGCGCAGGCCCGCGAGCAGTACGGCGACAAGGTGGAGACGTTCGTCTACGACCTGGCCGGCAACGGCAAGAGCCAGATCCTCAAGACCCAGGGCTTCGTCAAGCTCGTCCGCGCGCCGGAAGGGCCGGTCGTCGGCCTGCACCTGGTCGGCGCCCGGGTCAGCGAGCTGATCGCCGAGGCCCAGCTGATCTACAACTGGGAGGCGCTGCCCGCCGAGGTCGCCCAGCTCATCCACGCGCACCCGACGCAGAGCGAAGCCCTCGGCGAGGCGCACCTCGCCCTTGCCGGCAAGCCGCTGCACGTGCACGGATGACGCCCAGCATTACCCCCCAGTAGCCATCGAAGGCGTGACAAGCTGGCGTGGCCCAGCTACATACGAGGAGTCTGTGAAATGCCGGTATCGGTCACCATGCCGCGGCTCGGCGAGAGTGTCACTGAGGGCACCATCACCCGCTGGTTGAAGCAGGAGGGTGACCGGGTCGAGGCCGACGAGCCGCTACTTGAGGTCTCCACCGACAAGGTGGACACGGAGATTCCCGCGCCCGCGGCGGGCGTGCTGTCGCGGATCGTGGTCCACGAAGACGAGACGGCCGAGGTGGGCAGCGAGCTTGCGATCATCGCCGGCGAGGGAGAGTCCCCCGACGGCGGTGCCGGGGCGCAGCCGGAGAGCGCGCAGGCCGACACCGCGCAGGCCGAAACGGCGCAGGAGGAGACCGCCGGCGTGCAGCCGGAGGCGACCCCGGCTGAGGAGTCGGAGCCGGAGGCGGCGGCGCCCGACGAGAGCCGCGGCGAGCCGGCCCAGCCGGAGCCGATCCAGGCCGAGCAGGGCGAGGGCGCTGAGCAGGGCGGCACCGAGCAGGGCGACGGCGGCGGGCAGGGCGACGGCGGCGGGCAGGGCGACGGCGGCGGCGGGCAGGCGGGCGGCCCGACGACGACGGTGACGATGCCGGCCCTCGGCGAGTCGGTCACGGAAGGCACCGTCACCCGCTGGCTCAAGCAGGTCGGCGAGCCGGTTGAGGCCGACGAGCCGCTGCTGGAGGTCTCCACCGACAAGGTGGACACCGAGATTCCGGCGCCGGCGAGCGGCACGCTGCTCGAGATCAGGGTCCAGGAGGACGAGACAGCGCAGGTGGGTGCCGATCTCGCCGTGATCGGCGCGGCGGGCGGCGGCCAGGCCCAGCCGGCCCAGCCCCAGGAGCAGCCCGCGCAGGAGCAGGCTCCGCGGCACGCGGCTCCGGGCCAGCAGCAGGAGCAGCAGGCCCCGCCCGCCCCGCAGCCGGCCGCGCAGGCACAGCCCAGGCAGGAGCAGCGGGCGAGCGAGCCCGGCGCGTCCTACGCCACGCCGGGCGTGGAGGCCGAGACCGCCCGCGGCGGCCAGCCCACACCGCCCGGCGCCGCCCCGACCCTGCCGGCCCGCGCCGACGGGGAGGACTTCGGCGGATACGTGACGCCGCTGGTCCGCCGGCTGGCCGCCGAGCAGGGCGTCGACCTGGCCGCGCTGAACGGCACCGGTGTCGGTGGGCGCATCCGCAAGCAGGACGTCATCGACGCCGCGGAGCGCAAACGCGCTGAGGCCGCGAAGGCCGAGCAGGCCCGGGCGCAGGCCCAGCAGCCGGCGCCGGCGAGGGCCGGCGCACCGGCGGAGGAGCCGACCAAGCCGGCCCCGAGCCCGCTACGCGGCCGCACCGAGAAGCTGACCCGCATCCGCACCATCACGGCGAAGCGGATGGTCGAGTCGCTGCAGATCTCGGCCCAGCTGACGACCGTGGTCGAGGTCGACGTCACCCGGATTGCCCGGCTTCGCCAGCAGGCGAAGGCCGACTTCGAGCGGCTGCACGGGGTGAAGCTGTCGTTCCTGCCGTTCTTCACCCTCGCCACGGTGGAGGCGCTGCGCGCGCACCCCAACGTCAACGCCTCGATCGACCTGGAGGCGGGCACGGTCACCTACCACGACGCCGAGCACCTGGGCATCGCGGTGGACACCGAAAAGGGCCTGATCGTGCCGGTGATCCAGAACGCGGGCGACCTCAACCTCGCCGGGCTGGCCAAGCGCATCGCCGACCTGGCCCAGCGGGCGCGGTCGAACAAGCTCACCCCGGACGACCTGTCCGGCGGGACGTTCACGCTGACCAACACCGGCAGCCGGGGCGCCCTGTTCGACACGCCGATCATCAACCAGCCGCAGGTGGGCATCCTGGGCACCGGCTCGGTGGTCAAGCGGGCCGTCGTGGTCGACGACCCCGACCTGGGCGAGATCATCCTGCCCCGCTCGATGGTCTACCTGGCCCTGACCTACGACCACCGGCTGGTCGACGGCGCCGACGCGGCCCGCTTCCTGGGCACCATCAAGGAGCGGCTGGAGGCCGGCCACTTCGAGTCGGACCTGGGTCTGGCCTGACCCGCCGGGCATCACGCGCAGGAGGGCACGTGCTACGTGGCACGTCCCCTCCTGCGCGTAGTTTCGTCGATCCGTGCCGTAGGCGCGCCGATCGGCCAGGATTGACCCTATGCGCATCCTGATCGCCGGCTCCTCGGGCTTCCTCGGCACCCATCTGGTCAACGCGCTCACAGCGGACGGGCACGAGGTTCGGCGTCTGGTCCGCCGCGAGCCGCGAGCCCCGACCGAGACGCGGTGGGACCCGGACCGGCGGCAGCTGGACCCGGCCGTGGTGGAGACCGCGGACGCGGTCGTCAACATGGCCGGCGCGAACGTGGCCGGCAAGCGCTGGTCCGGGGCGTACAAGCGGGAGATCCGCGACAGCCGCGTGAACACGACCGCGACCCTCGCCGCGGCGATCGCTGCGGCCGGCGGCGTCCGGGCCTTCCTCAACGCGTCCGCGGTGGGGTTCTACGGCGACACCGGCGACCGGGCCGTCGACGAGCAGTCCCCGCCCGGCACCGGCTTCCTGGCCGACGTCTGCCGGGACTGGGAAGCCGCCACCGCCCCGGCCGGCAACGCCGGGGTACGTGTGGTGCTTCTGCGTACCGGCATCTTGTTGGACCGCACCGGCGGGATGCTCAAGCCGCTGCTGCTGGTCTTCCGGCTGGGCGGCGGCGGCAAGCTCGGCAGCGGCGAGCAGTACTTCCCGTGGATCTCCCTTCCCGACTGGCTGGACGCGGTGCGCCTGCTCCTCGCGCGCGACGACATCGCCGGTCCGGTCAACCTGACAGGTCCGGAGCCGGTCACCAACGCCGAGTTCACCCGGGCGCTGGGCGAGGTGGTACACCGGCCGACGCTCATACCCGTGCCGGCGTTCGGCCTGCGGGCGGTGCTCGGTGAGTTCGCCACCGACGCGCTCGCCAGCCAGCGCGTGCTGCCGGGGGTGCTCACCCGGGCCGGCTTCACGTTCCGGCATCCGGACGTCCACTCGGCGCTGCGGTGGGCCGTGACGCACCCGCAGGCCGCGTAGCCCGCTTGTCTGAAGGCGTTGGTAACGTCCCGCAGGTGTCAGTGACCCAGCGGGAGAGCCAGCCGTCCACTGAGGCGGGCGGCGTCGGCGCGCCGCCAGTGCCGGCGCGGCGGCGCTGGCGGCGCGCCGACGCCGCCGTGGCCCTGCTCTGCGTCGCCATCGCGGGTTACCTGACCAGCGGCCTGTGGATCGGGCCCAACCATCGGACGCTCGTCGTCAACGCCAGCGACCAGGCGCTGTTCGAGTGGCTGCTGGCCTACGCGGCGGACGGGCTGCGGCACGGGCACAACCCGTTCTACACCGATCTGCTCAACGCACCCGGCGGGGTGAACCTCGCGGTCAACACCGCCGTCACGGTGGTCGGCGTCGTGCTGGCCCCGGTCACGCTGCTGCTCGGGCCGTCGGTGTCGTTCCTGGTCGCCCTCACGTTCGGCATCGCGGCGACCCCCTTCGCGTGGTACGTGTTGCTCTCCCGCGCGCTCGTGCGCACCCGGGCCGCCGCGATCGCCGGTGGCCTGTTCTGCGGGTTCGCCCCCGGGCTGGTCGCGCACGCCAACGGGCACATCAACTTCGCGTCGGGTTACCTGGTGCCGGTCATCGTGTGGCGGGTGCTGGAGCTGCGCCGGCCGGGTCGGGTGCTGCGCAACGGGCTGATCCTCGGCGCGCTGGTCGCGGTGCAGTACTCGCTGGGTGGCGAGACGCTGTTCTTCACCGCGCTCACCTGCGGGGCGGTCCTCGGCTGCCTCCTGTTCGCCGGCCACCGGGAGCCGCGCGAGTCCGTCCGGGCCTTCGGCACGGCGCTCGCCACGGCCGGGCTGACGGCTATCGTCCTGCTGTCCTACCCGCTCTGGATGCAGTTCGCCGGCCCGGGCAGCTTTCACGGCACCGGATTCGACCAGGTGGTGCACAGCGAGGACCTGACGTCCTACGGCACGTTCCCGCGCCGTTCGATCGCCGGTGCGCTCGGGCTCGGCACGGATCTGGCGCCCAACCCGACCGAGGAGAACAGTTTCTTCGGCGTGCCAGGGCTGCTGGTCCTGGTCCTGGTGACGGTCCTGGCGCTGCGCGGAAGACAGCGGCGCCTCGCGCTCGCCGTCGCCGTGCCGGCGGTGGCCTTCGCGGTGCTGTCCCTCGGCCCGCAGCTGAAGATCGACAAGAACCGGACCGGCGTCCCACTGCCGTACGCGCTGCTTCAGCACGCCCCGCTGTTCGACTCGGCCCTGGCCAGCCGGCTGGCCCTGATCGTCACGGCCCTGGCCGGTGTGCTCCTCGCCCTGGGCCTCGATGCACTGCGGACCGACGCACTGCGCACCGGCGGGCTGCCCGCACGGGCGACGACCGTGGTCGCGGCGCTCATCGTCGCCGGCCTGCTGCCGCTGGTGCCCACGCCGCTGCTGACCATGGACCGCTCCCCGGTGCCGCATTTCATCAGCTCCGGCCGGTGGCGCGACTACGTCCGGCCGGGCGGGACCCTCGTGCCGGTGCCGCCGGTGTCCGATCTGCTGCCCGACGGTCAGCGCTGGCAGGCATACCTGCTCTCGCACGGTGACGGCGCAACGTTCCGGATCCCGGCCGGCTTCTTCCTCGGCCCCGGCGGCCCCGAGGGGCGGGGCCGGATCGGGCCGCCGCCCCGGCCGACCCAGGATCTGCTCTCCGACCTGGCGCTGCACGGGCGCCGGCCGGCCGTCGTCGACGACGCGCTGCGCCGGCAGGTGCGCGCCGACATCCGCTACTGGGGTGGCAACGTGGTCGTGCTGCCGGACGGGGGCTACGGCAACCGCTGGGCGCGCCACCACGACGACCTCAAGCGGGTCACGACCGACCTGCTCCAGGAGGAGCCCGAGCGCGTCGACGACGTCTGGCTCTGGCGCCTGCCCTGACTCCGCGATCTTGGACACCTGGCGGGGCTATCGGCCCGCCAAGTGTCCAAGATCCGCGACGACAGGTCAGCGGCCCTGGCTCACCAGCTCCCGCTCCTCCACCGGCGCCTCCGCCGGCGTTGCCGAGGTGCGCCACAGCCGGCCCGGCCACCACACGACCCCCCCGACGTCGACGGTCAGCGCCGGCACCAGCAACGAACGCACCACGAGAGTGTCGAGCAGCACCCCGAACGCGACCGCGAACGCGATCTCCGCCACGAACACCAGCGGCAGCACCGACAGCGCGGCGAACGTGGCGGCCAGCACCACGCCGGCCGACGTGATCACACCGCCGGTCACGGACAGGCCGGCGAGCGTACCCGCGTGGTGCCCGCGCCGTGCCGCCTCCTCGCGTACCCGGGTCATGAGGAAGATGTTGTAGTCCACCCCCAGCGCGACCAGGAACACGAACGCGAACAGCGGGTACGAGGAGTCGGCGCCGGCGAAGTGGAACAGGTCTTTGAAGATCACGCCGGACACCCCGAGGGTGGCGAAGAACGAGAGGATCACCGTCAGTATCAGCAGCAGCGGCGCGACCACGGCCCGCAGCAGCAGCATGAGGACGACGAACACGACGGCCAGCACCAGCGGGATGATGACGTCCCGGTCACGCTGGGCGGTCTCCTGCACGTCCAGGTTGACGGCCGTGTACCCGCCGACCTGCGCGTCCGCGCCCCGCAGCGCGTGCAGCTTCGCGCGCAGGTCGCGGATCACGTCGTTGGCCTTCGGCGAGTCGGCGACCACGGCGAGGGTCACGTCCACCCGCACCATGCCGTCCACGATCTTCGGCAGCGGCGTGGCGATCGGCGGGGTGGCCGCGGGCGGTGGGGTCGGGGCGTACGGCACCGCCTGGGCGACCCCGGGGACCGAACCGGCGGCGTCGACCACGTCCTTGAGATGGTCGGCCTTGGCGATCACGATGGCGGGGCTGCCGGAACCGGCGGGGAAGTGCTTACCGATCAGGTCCTGCGCCACCTTCGAGTCAGGGTTGTTGATGAACTGCTGGGTCTGCGGGATGCCGTCGGCGTCGAGCCGGAACAGGCCGAGCGTGAACAGGCCGAGGATGAGGGCCGTGGTGATCCAGACCATCCGGGGCCGGCGGCCGACGAGCCGGGCCACCCGCGCCCACACGCCGTGCTCCTCGGCCGGCGGCGAGCCGTGCACGGGCCGGAACGGCCAGAACGCCACCCGCCCGAACAGCGCGAGGATCGCGGGCAGCAGGAACAGCATGCAGACCAGCGCGCACGCGATGCCGAGCGCGGCCACCGGGCCGAGCCCCTGGTTGGACTTGAGATCGGAGACGAGCATGCACAGCAGGCCGAGGATGACCGTGCTGGCACTGGCCACGATCGGCTCGACCGAAGCGCGCCAGGCGGTGCGGATCGCGTCGTAGCGCGACTCGTGGCGGCGCAGTTCCTCACGGAAGCGGGAGACCAGCAGCAGCGCGTAGTCGGTGCCGGCGCCGATGACGAGGACGTCGAGGATCGCCTGGGTCTGGCCGGACACGGTGAGCACGTTGTTCTTGGCCAGCAGGTACACCAGCCCGTTGGAGATGCCCAGCGAGATGCCGGCGACGCCGAGCACGACCAGCGGCAGGATCGGGCTGCGGTAGACGACGACGAGGATGAACAGCACGATGCCGGCCGTGGCGAGCAGCAGCATGCCGTTGATCGCGTCGAACACCTTCATCAGGTCGGCGAGGATGCCGCCCGGACCGCCGACGTGCGCCTCCAGGCCCGGCGCACCGGAGACCCGCTCGCGCACCCAGTCGATGTCGGCCTTGAGCTTCTGCGCGTCCGACCCGGCGAACTGCACGATCACCTGTGCGGCCTGCTTGTCGTCGGAGGGCACCGGCCCGATCGGCGGCGCGGCCAGCTTACCGCCCAGCCGGTCGTTGATGGCCCGCAGGTCACCGGCGATCTTCTGTTGGTCCGCGGGCGTCAGCCCACCGGCGCGGCGGTAGACGACAACGGTCGCCATGGTGTCCCTGCCGGCGAACCGCTTGGTCAGCTCCTGCACCTTGGTGGCCTCGGCGCTGGCCGGCAGGTACTCGGCGCTGTCGTTCTTCTGCACCTCGGCGACCTTGCCGGCCAGACTGCCCAGCGGCCCACCGACCAGCAGAAACGCGACGATTGCCAGCGCCGGCAGCAGCCAGCGCAACCGGTGACGCCTCTCCTCGACCGTCATGATCGCCTCCCCAAGCCCACCGAAGTGTCACTCAATGCCAAAACTCCCTGAGGGTACGAGGTGGGGTGCGTCACCGGATGCGGGGGACCCGCAAACGCGGCGTGGCTCACTCCTCGCAGAGGATTAGGCTTCAGCCGTGACGATTGACACCGGCACCCTGCGCGTGGTGCACGCCGGCCTGGTCGACTACCGGGCCGCCTGGGACGAGCAGCGGCGCCTGCACGACGCGGTGGTCACCGGCGCCGAGCACGACACGGTGCTGCTGCTCGAGCACCCCAGCGTCTACACCGCCGGCAAGCGCACCAACTCCTGGGAGCGCCCGCTCGACGGCACCCCGGTGGTCGACGTCGACCGCGGCGGCCGGATCACCTGGCACGGCCCGGGGCAGATCGTGGGATACCCGATCGTGCGGCTGCCCGACCCGATCGACGTGGTCGCGTACGTGCGCCGGGTCGAGCAGATGCTCATCGACGTGTGCGCCGCGTTCGGCCTGGCCACCGGGCGGATCGAGGGGCAGAGCGGGGTGTGGGTGGCCGCCGACGACCGCGGCCCGGACCGCAAGGTCGCGGCCATCGGCATCCGGGTGGCCCGCGGGGTGACGCTGCACGGCTTCGCGCTCAACTGCGACCCCGACCTGACGTTCTTCGACCGGATCGTGCCGTGCGGCATCCGCGACGCCGGAGTCACCTCGCTGTCGGTCGAGCTGGGCCGCGACGTCACGGTCGCCGAGGCCACGCCGGTGGTCGAGCGCCACCTCGCCACGATCCTCGCCTCCTGATGGCGTCGATCTGGATCGACGCGCCCCGGGTGGGCTATGGGGTCAGGCGGTGCAGGTCGCGCGGAAACAGCGTGACCTCCCGGACGTTGGCGGCGCCGACCAGGCGCGCGACGAAGCGCTCCAGCCCGATCGCGAACCCGCCGTGTGGCGGCATCCCGTATCGGAACGCGTCCAGGTAGGGCTGATACGGCGCCAGGTCCTGACCCGCCAGCGCGGCCAGGTAGTCGCCGTGCCGGTGCGGCCGCTGCCCGCCCGTGACCAGCTCGACCCCGCGAAACAGCAGGTCGAAGCCGTTGGAGTGGCGCGGGCTGTCCGGCGCCGGGTGGGTGTAGAACGGCCGCTTCGCCATCGGGTACCCGGTGACGAATACGAAGTCCGACCCGTGTTCCGCGCGGGCCCACTCCCCCACCGCCCGCTCGTGCGCCGGCGCGAGGTCGACCTCGTCGGCCGGCGCCCCGGCCAGCGCGAGGGCGTCGACGAAGTGGATCGACGGGATCTCGGCCGGCACGGCGGGCAGCTCCGCCCCGCACAGCGCGACATCGGCCTCCCCTGCGGCGACCGCGGCGAGCATGCCGGCCAGCACCTCACGCAGGACGGCCATCACGTCCCGGTGGTCGCGGATGAAGCCCAGCTCGACGTCGAGCGACGTGAACTGCGCCAGGTGCCGCGCCGTGTCGTGCGGCTCGGCCCGGAACACCGGCCCCACCTCGTAGACCCGCTCGAACACCCCGACCAGGACCTGCTTGTAGAACTGCGGGCTCTGCGCCAGGTACGCCGGCCGGCCGAAGTAGTCGACGGTGAACAGGCTCGCCCCGCTCTCGGTGGCCGCCGCGACCAGCTTCGGCGTCTGTACCTCCGTGAAGTCGAGCCGGTCGAGCACGGACCGGAAGCCGGCGACGGCGGCCGCCGCGATCTGGGCGACCGCCCGCCGCCGCGGATGGCGCAGTGCGACGGCAGCGGCGTCGAGCAGGACCGGCAGCGAGGCGGCGAGCGTCGGCCGGTGCAGCTGGACGGGCGGGCGCTCGGCCGGCTCGGACAGCGCCTCGATGTGCGGGTCGACCAACTCGAAGCCGCCCGGCGCGACCGGGTTGGCGACGACCGTCCCGGTGACCCTGACGGCGGTCTCCTCCGGCGGTAGCCGCGTCCCGGGCGGCGCGACCGCCTGGGCCAGGCCGGCGCGGTCGCGCAGGATCAGGAACGCCACGCCGCTCAGCAGGCGGCGGCGATGGACCCAACCGGACAGCGTGACGCTCTCGCCGGCATGGGCCGGAAGTTGACTGGAAAGCACTTGTCGACCTCCTGGAGGAGTGGATCCCCGGGAGGTGTGGGCGAGTGGGGGCCCGCGGTGCCACCACACCTTCACCGCGCTGCGGGAGCGCGGCCTCATTAGGTCGGTCAAGCTCGGGAGGTGTCAGGTCCGTCGTCGCTTTGTCGTCCAGTGGTACGCCCATCCCTCCTGCGGCGCCAGCGGTTTTCGTGAGCCTCGTCGCGCTCAACGCAGCGGGACAGGTACGCGGCGTACGCTGGCGAGGTGACCGCAGTCCACCCCGAAGGCCGGCGCATGCTGCGCATTGAGGCCCGCAACGCAGAGACGCCCATCGAGCGGAAGCCGCCGTGGATCAAGGTCAAAGCGAAGATGGGCCCGGAGTACACGCAGCTGCGTGGCCTGGTCAACCGGGAGGGCCTGCACACGGTCTGCCAGGAGGCGGGCTGCCCCAACATCTACGAGTGCTGGGAAGACCGCGAGGCGACCTTCCTCATCGGCGGTGATCAGTGCACGCGCCGGTGCGACTTCTGCCAGATCGACACCGGCAAGCCGGCCGAGTTCGACGCGGACGAGCCGCGGCGGGTGGCCGAGTCGGTCGCGTCGATGGGCCTGCGGTACGCGACGATCACCGGCGTCGCCCGCGACGACCTGCCCGATGGCGGCGCCTGGCTCTACGCCGAGACGGTCCGCCAGATCCACGCACTCGTGTCGGGCTGCGGTGTGGAGCTGCTGATCCCCGATTTCAACGCCGAGGCGGCGCAGCTGGCCGAGGTGTTCGGGGCAACGCCGGAGGTGCTCGCCCACAATGTCGAGACGGTCCCGCGCATCTTCAAGCGGATCCGGCCGGCGTTCCGCTACGAGCGGTCCCTCGACGTGATCAGCCAGGCCCGCGCGGCCGGGCTGGTCACCAAGTCCAACCTGATCCTCGGCCTGGGCGAGGAGCGGGCCGAGGTGTCGCAGGCGCTGCGCGACCTGCACGAAGCCGGCTGCGAGCTGATCACGATCACGCAGTACCTGCGGCCGAGCCCGCGGCACCACCCGGTCGAGCGCTGGGTCAAGCCGGAGGAGTTCGTCGAGCTGCAGGACGAGGCCAACACGATCGGGTTCGCGGGCGTGCTGAGCGGGCCGCTGGTGCGCTCCAGTTACCGCGCCGGCCGGCTGTACAAGCAGGCGATCGACGCCCGCGTCTCCTCGTGATCACCTAGGACTTCGGCTCGCTGATCATCGGGTAAGGGCGATCTGAGCAACGGGGCCCGGGGCAACTAGACTCTGCGCTATGGCAGGCGCCCCCGAAAAGGTCAAGTTCCGCGATCGCATCAAGCAGATCGGCATGGTGTTCAAGTTCACCGCCAAGCGGGACAAGCTGTTCCTCCCACTTGTCCTGATCGGGGTGCTCGTGCCGCTGGCGGCCGCCGGTGTCGCGGTGGCCCTCGGCCTGGGCTGGTCATGGCTCGCCGTCGGCGTGCTCGGCGCGGTGCTGGCCGTGATGATCGTGCTCAACCTGCGCTCCAACAAGGCGATGATGACCGAGATGGCCGGCCAGCCCGGTGCGGCCGCGTCGCTGATCGAAAACATGCGCGGCGACTGGCGGGTGCAGCCCGCGGTGCAGTACACGGGCCAGTTCGACCTGGTGCACCTGGTGATCGGCCGCCCCGGGGTGATCCTGATCGGCGAGGGCAACCCGCAGCGCGTGCGCCAGCTCCTGGGCCAGGAGAAGCGCCGGCTGGCCAAGGTGATCGGCAGCGCCGAGATGCGCGACTTCATGGTCGGTGACGGCGAGGGCCAGATCCCGCTGGACAAGCTGCGCATGACGCTGATGAAGCTGCCCAAGACCATCAGCGGCAAGGACGTCAACGCCCTCGAGAAGCGGCTCAAGGCGCTCAGTGCCCGCCCGCAGATGCCCAAGGGCCAGATCCCGAAGAACATGCGCCCGCCGAAGGGCGCGTTCCGGGCGATGCGCGGCCGCTGAACTTCCCACATCCGCGACTTGGACAGCAGGCGGTGCTAGTGGCGCGCGGCTGACGGGTGCGTCGCGACCATCGCCGAGCCGACCGCCCGGTCGTGCAGGCCCCGCTGGTCGCGGTCCATCACGAGTGCGGGCACCAGGAGCGCCAGCAGGAAACCGCGCACCAGGGCGCGCGGGATGCCGATCGGGCGCCCATCGGCGAGGGAGACGCAGGCGATCCGGGTCAGGCGCATGCCCGGCGTCTGCCCGAACAGGCCGACGAAAAACGCGTACTCGAAGATCAGCACCAGCGACGGGATGAGCGGGTCGTCCAGGCGCCCGAACAGGCGCGCGACCAGCAGGCACAGCAGCCAGTCGATGAGCAGCGCACCGAAGCGGCGCTTGAGGCTGGCGGTGGCGCCCACCCCGGTCCCGGATTCCTGCTGGTCGACCACGGTTCACCAGCCTATGTCGGCGCCCCGGCGGCTCGCCGCCGGGTACCCTTGACCGGCGCAAACCTTCCCGCTGACCAGATCGACCTTGGAAACATGGCGGAAACAATCGAGACATGCCAGGGCAATCCCAAGGTCATACCGTCGCGGCTAACCTGCAGCTAGACAACTGTGCCATGAGCCTGGAGGACGTGTGTTCGCCAATTCCGAGGAGCTTCTGCGATACCTCAAAGACGAGGGCGTCCGCTTCATCGATGTACGTTTCTGCGACCTGCCCGGTGTGATGCAGCACTTCAACGTGCCGGTCGAGTCGTTCGACGAGAAGGTTTTCAGCGACGGTCTCGCCTTCGACGGGTCCTCGATCCGCGGCTTCCAGCAGATCCACGAGTCGGACATGCTGCTGCTGCCGGACGCCTCGTCGGCGTTCGTCGACCCGTTCCGGGTGGAGAAGACCCTCGCGCTCAACTTCTTCATCCATGACCCGTTCACCCGCGAGGCCTACAGCCGCGACCCGCGCAACGTCGCGAAGAAGGCCGAGGCCTACCTGGCCTCCAGCGGCATCGCCGACACGGCATACTTCGGCCCGGAGGCCGAGTTCTACATCTTCGACTCGATCCGGCACTCGACCGCCGCGCACGAGGCCTTCTACCACATCGACTCCGTCGAGGGCTGGTGGAACACCGGTCGCGAGGAGGAGGGCGGCAACCTCGGATACAAGACCGCCTACAAGGGCGGCTACTTCCCGGTTCCCCCGGTCGACCACTACGCCGACCTGCGCGACCAGATCGTGCGCCGGCTCATCGACGTGGGCTTCACCGTCGAGCGCTCGCACCACGAGGTCGGCACCGCGGGCCAGGCCGAGATCAACTACAAGTTCTCGACCCTGCTGCACGCCGGTGACCAGCTCCAGCTGTTCAAGTACATCGTGAAGAACACCGCGTGGGCCAACGGCAAGACCGCCACGTTCATGCCCAAGCCGCTGTTCGGCGACAACGGCTCCGGCATGCACACCCACCAGAGCCTCTGGCTCGGCGGCGAGCCGCTGTTCTACGACGAGACCGGCTACGGCGGGCTGTCGGACACCGCGCGGTGGTACATCGGTGGTCTGCTGCACCACGCCCCGTCCCTGCTGGCGTTCACCAACCCGACCGTCAACTCCTACCGGCGCCTGGTGCCCGGCTTCGAGGCCCCGGTCAACCTGGTCTACTCGCAGCGCAACCGTTCCGCCTGCACCCGCATCCCGGTCACCGGCACCAACGCCAAGGCCAAGCGCGTGGAGTTCCGCGTGCCCGACCCGTCGGCCAACGTCTACCTCGCGTTCTCCGCGATGATGATGGCCGGCCTCGACGGCATCAAGAGCAAGATCGAGCCGCCGGAGCCGATCGACAAGGACCTCTACGACCTGCCGCCGGAGGAGTTCTCCAACGTCAAGCAGGTGCCGGGCTCGCTGGAGGGTGTGCTCGACTCGCTGGAGACCGACCACGACTTCCTGCTCGAGGGCGGCGTGTTCACGCCGGACCTGATCTCGACGTGGATCGAGTGGAAGCGCGCCAACGAGATCGACCCGGTGCGCCTGCGCCCGACCCCGCACGAGTTCGCGATGTACTACGACGTCTGAGTCGTTTCGCTCACCCTGGCAAGGCCGGGCCCGCCATCCGTGGCGGGCCCGGCTTCGCGTCTGCGCGGCCCCGTCGCCCGGAGCGACATGCCCTCGCGCGTGCTACGAAACTGCTGACGTATGTGGAGCAGTTTTAGGTGCTGCTGTCGCACGTGGAGCAGCACCTAAAACTGCTGTCATACATGGAGCAGTTACGTAGCTTGCGGCAGAGCGAATCCATCCGCCCGCGGGCAGCCTTTCGGCCGGTGCTGCCGCGCCAACGCGAAGCTAGAGTCAGCCAACGTGAGTGACGCACGCGTACGCCGGCGGCCGCGCTGGCGCCGGGCTCTGCTGTGGTCCCTCGGGCTCCTCCTCGTGCTTGCCCTCGCGCTGTCCGGCACCGCAGTGTGGGCCGTGCGGCGCTCCTTCCCGCAGTACGACGGGGTTGCCCGGCTGCCCGGCCTCAGCACCGCGGCCACCGTCTACCGCGACGGTTACGGCGTCCCGCAGGTCTACGCGCACACCGCCGAAGACCTTTTCCAGGCCCAGGGGTACGTCCACGCCCAGGAGCGCTTCTGGGAGATGGACTTCCGCCGGCACGTGACGGCCGGACGCCTCGCCGAGCTGTTCGGGAGGTCCCAGGTGCAGACCGACACCTACCTGCGCACGCTCGGCTGGCGGCGGGTCGCCGAACGGGAGTGGGACCTCCTCGCCCCGGACACCCGGCGCTATCTGCGCGCCTACGCCGACGGGGTCAACGCGTGGCTGAAGACGCACCGCGGCGGGGCCGCCAGTCTCGAGTACACGATTCTGGGTCTGCAGAACGGCGACTACCGGATCGAGCGGTGGAGCCCGATCGACACGCTGGCCTGGTTGAAGGCGATGGCCTGGGACCTGCGCGGCAACATGGGCGACGAGATCGAGCGCAGCGAGCTGGTCAACGCCGGGTTGAGCCGCGAGCAGGTCGAGCAGCTCTACCCGCGCTACCCCTATGACCGGAACGCGCCGATCGTCTCCGGCGGCATGGTCGCCGCCGGGGCGTTCACGCCGAGCGGGCCGAGCGCGGCCGCGTCCGGCGCCGGCGGCGGTGAGGTCATCGCCACGGTCGGCCGCGATCTGGCGAAGCTGCCGGAGCTGCTCGGCCGCAACGGCCCCGGGATCGGCTCCAACTCGTGGGTACTGGCGGGGTCGCGCACGAGCACCGGCAAGCCGATCCTCGCCAACGACCCGCACCTCGGGCCGACCGTGCCGGGCGTGTGGTTCCAGGTCGGCCTGCACTGCGACTGCGGCCTGAACGTCGAGGGGTACAGCTTCTCCGGGGTGCCGGGCGTGGTCATCGGGCACAACGACCGGATCGCGTGGGGCTTCACCAACCTCGGCCCCGACGTGACCGACCTGTTCCTGGAGAAGGTCGAGGGCGACCGGTACCTCGTCGACGGGCAGTGGCGTGACCTGGAGCGCCGCGCCGAGACCATCAAGGTGGCGGGCGGCGAGCCGGTGACCGTCACGGTACGCACCGGCAAGGACGGGCCGCTGCTGTCGGACGCCTCCGCGCAACTGCGCGGCATCGGCCCGGCGGTGGCGCTGCGGTGGACCGCGCTGGAGCCCGGCCGCACCATGGACGCGCTGTTCACGCTCAACACCGCGCGGGACTGGACGCAGTTCCGGCGGGCCGCCGAACAGTTCGAGGTGCCGGCGCAGAACCTGGTGTACGCCGATGTGGACGGCAACATCGGGTACCAGTCGCCGGGGCGCATCCCGGTGCGCGGCAACGGCGACGGGCGCTGGCCCGCGCCCGGCTGGGATTCGAGCTACGAGTGGAAGGGCGTCGTGCCGTTCGCCGAACTGCCCAGCGTGTACAACCCCGCGGCCGGGTATGTGGTGACCGCCAACCAGGCCGTCGTGGGGCCCGGGTACCCGCGGTTCCTGACCGACGACTGGGCCTACGGGTACCGCAGCCAGCGCATCAACGACATGGTGAACGCGGCGGGCGGAAAGGTGTCGGTCGCCGACGTCACCCGGATGCAGTTCGACAGCCGCAACGGGATGGCGCCTCTGCTCGTACCCGTGCTGCTGAACGCGCCGGTGGGTGGGCGGACCGCGAAGGCTCGTGCGCTCCTGGCGGGGTGGGATTTCCAGCAGCCCGCGGACTCGGCCGCCGCGGCGTACTACAACGCGGTGTGGCGGCACCTGCTGCCGCGGGTGTTCGACGAACTACCGGCCGGGCACCGGCCGGACGGCGACGACCGCTGGTTCGAGGTGGTGCGCGGGCTGGTCGCCGACCCGGGGTCGGCGTGGTGGGACGACGCCAGCACGCCGTGGCGGGAGAACCGCGACGACATCGTGGCGTTGGCTATGCGGGAGGCGGCCGACGAGCTGTACGCGCGTTTGGGCGGCGACCCGACGGCGTGGCGTTGGGGCGCGCTGCACCGGCTGACCGCGCGCAACCAGACGTTCGGCAAGTCGGGGGTGGCGCCGGTCGAGTGGCTGTTCAACGTGGGGCCGGCGGAGACGTCCGGCGGGCAGGCCATCGTCAACGCGACCGGGTGGGACGCGCGGGCCGGCTACGAGGTGGACTGGGTGCCGTCGATGCGGATGGTCGTCGACCTGTCCCATGTGGACAGCTCCCGCTGGATCCAGCTCATGGGCGAGTCCGGGCACGCGTTCAGCCGGCACTACGACGACCAGTTCGAGCTGTGGCGCACCGGGAAGACCGTGCCGATGCGCTGGGACCGCGCGACGATCCGCCGCGAGGCTCGCCACGAGCTGCGCCTGAAACCGTGATCCTGAAGGTTCTTCCGTGTCGGGACACGGAAGAACCTTCAGGATCATGAGAAGGGGCTAGGCGGTTACCGCGTCGATGACCTTCTTGACCGCGCCCGGCCGGCTGGGCTTGCGCGGGGCGTCCTCGCGCAGCTTCAGCATGCTCGCACCCAGCTCCTGCAACTGCTTGCGGCCCAGACCCTCGCGCACCTTCGGGAACCAGTCCTGCTCCTCCTCCTCGATGTGGTGCGTGACACTCTCGATGAGGACGGTGGTCTTGGCGTCGAAGCGCTCGTCGTCCGGGCTCATCGTGTAGAGCTCCATGACGAGGACGTCCGCGACGTGGTGCTCCTCGTAGGACTCCAACACGTCGTCTTCCAGGTCTGGCAGCGCCTTGCGCACGGCCGGGTACATGACCTCGTTCTCGAGGTACGTGTGGACGGTCAGCTCCTCGATGATCTGGTCGACGAGCTTGCCCTTCTTGGCCTTCGCGTCCTCGCCGGCCTGCTGGAACTCTTTGAACAGCTTGCGGATCCGCTTGTGGTCTTCCTTCAGAAGCACGATGGCATCGTTGGACATGCCTCGGTTGTGCCCTGCCGCCAGCAGGTGAAACGCGTCAGCCGGAGACGGTGTACCGGCCGGCTTTCGGGGCGTGCAGCACCGTCCAGGGGCCCTGGCGACCCAGTCGGGCCGCGCCGTCGGCGGTCAGCCAGCGCGACCAGCGGACCCGCACCAGCACCTCGCCGGGCGCGTCGACGGCCAGCGTGACGCCACCGGCGGCGGAGGCGACCAGGCGGCCCGGTGCGGCCACGAGCGGCGCCGGGTCGACCACCTCGTAGAGCCGCCACACCCGGTCCCGCCACACCTCCCGCAGGTAGTCCGGGCCGCTCGCGACCAGGGCCGCCTCCTGCCGGCCGTACACGTCCGGTGGGGAGTCGGCGAGCGCCACGTAGCTGACCGCGTTGTCGCGCAGCCAGGCCCGGTAGGCGGCCGGGTCCAGCGCGGTCCGGTAGAACAGCGGGTTGCGGTCCATGTCGACCTGCCGCTCCCAGCCGCGCGCGAGGGGCACCGTCGCGGCGACGTACGCCGCCTCCCAGTGGTCGCGCAGCGGTACGACCTCGACCCGGCCGACCGGGCCACGGCGGGCGAGCTCGTCGGTCAGCGGCCGGTAGAACGCCGCGCGGGTCTCGGCCGACCCGGCCCGGGTCAAGTCACCGGTGACCACCGGGGACTGCCACCAGACGAGCGCGACGAGTACCGCCGCGAGCCAGCGGGCGCCGAGCGGGGCGAACGCGGCGACGACCGGCAGGGCGAACAGCATCGGCAGCCGCAGCGCGTTGGACCCGATCGGGCTGGGCAGGTAGAAGGCGGCGACGAGCAGGAGGGCCGCCAGCGCGGCGCCGACCCGGATCACCCGGCGCGGCACGAGGAGGGCGACCGCGACGGCCAGGGCCACGTTGATGCGCATGGAGTCGGCGGTGAACGGCTGCGCGCCGCCGTTGCCGAACAGCACGGCCATGGGCAGCAGCGCGACGGCCGGGGCCAGGCACAGTACGAGGCTCTCGGCGCGCACTCGGCGGGGCTCGCCGTCGCGCCGCCACAGGTCGGCCAGTAGCAGCGCCCCGCCGGCGAGGCCGATGAACAGTCCGGCTACCGGGCTGGCCCAGGTGGCGAGCGCGGCGAGCAGCGCGGCGGCGGCCAGCCAGAACCGGCGACCCGGGCGCGGTGCCGCGCCGACGGCCGGCAGAGCGGCGGCCACCGGCGGAGCGGCGGCCACCGGCACAGCGAGCGCGCACAGGGCCAGCAGGCCGAATGCCAGCCCGACGGCGAACGTGACGCGGCCGCTGACGAGGTTGCCGACGAGGATCACGGCGCCGAGTACCGCGCCGAGCAGTGGTCGCCGCGCACCGCCGCGGACCAGCAGCCAGCCGAACGCGACGGCCCCGACGACGGCCGCCAGCGCGCCGAGCACCCGCACGCCCAGCGCCGCGCCCAGCGGGGCGGTGAGCAGGCTGTAGCCGAACTGGTTGATCCCGCCGTACCAGCCGAGGTCGATCGGCGTCAGCCCGTGGTCGGCGAAGAACCGCGCGCGGGCCACCTGAGCCGACAGGTCGGTACCCATCGGCGGGGCGAGCAGGTACGCGACGGCGAGCACCAGCGCCACCACGCCGGCGAGCCGCTCAGCCCGCATTGAAGATCCGCTCGACCGCCTGTCGGGCCCGGCGCGCGGTGCGCAGGTACTCCTCGAGGAACTCCTGCCCGTCCTCCCCGGCGGGGCGGCCGAGGACCCGCACCACGCCGGCCAGGTCGGGACCGTGCCGGGGCAGCTGGTCGACGTGCCGGCCGCGGACGAGGGTCAGCGCGTTGCGTACCCGGGTGACCATCAGCCAGGACGCGGCGAGCGCGGCCGCGTCGGCCCGGTCGACCAGCCCGCACTCGGCCGCCGCCGCGAGGGCGTCGAGGGTCCGGGTCGTGCGCAGGCCGGGCACCGCGTGGGCGTGCCGCAGCTGGAGCAGCTGGACGGTCCACTCCACGTCGGCGAGGCCGCCGCGGCCCAACTTGGTGTGGGTGGCCGGATCTGCCCCGCGCGGCAGCCGCTCGTGGTCGACCCGGGCCTTGATCCGGCGGATCTCGGTGACCTGCTCGCGGCTGAGGCCGTGACTCGGGTACCGCACCTTGTCGGCCAGCGCGAGGAACCGGGCGCCCACCTCAGCGTCACCGCACACGTACCGGGCCCGCAGCAGCGCCTGCGCCTCCCACACCTTCGACCAGCGGGCGTAGTAACGCTTGTACGCGTCGAGGCTGCGGACCAGCGGTCCCTGGCGGCCTTCGGGGCGCAGGTCGGCGTCGACGCCGAGCGGCGGGTCCGGGCAGGGCATGGACAGCAGCCGACGCAGCTCCTCGGCCACGGCGTGCGCGGCCCCGCTGGCGGCGTCGTCGGGCATGCCGGCCGGCGGCTCGTACACGAAAAGGACGTCGGCATCGGACGGGTAGTTCATCTCCATACCGCCGAGGCGGCCCATACCGATGATCGCGAAGGGCAGGCCGACCTGGTTGGCGATGGTCAGGGCGGCGGCGAGCGTGGCGTCGGTGACCTGGGCGAGAGCGTCGCCCACTTCCCGGCCGTCGAGCCGGCCGAGCAGGTCGGCGCAGGCGATGCGGAACAGCTCGCGGCGGCGCAGCGCGCGCACCGCCGCGATCGCGGTAGCCGGGTCGGTGTGCCGGGCGGCCGCCGACTGGAACCCGTCGCAGAGCGCCTCCATGCTCCGCGGGCTCAGCTCGCTGTCGTCGGCGAGCAGCCGCAGCGCCTCGGGGTCGCGGGTGAGCAGATCGGTCACGTACCGGGACAGCCCGAGCAGCCGCGCCAGCCGCAACGCCACCGGGCCCTCGTCGCGCAGCAACCGCAGGTACCACGGTGTGCTGCCGAGCTTGTCGGAGACCTGGCGGTAGGCCAGCAGCCCGCGGTCCGGCTCGGGCGCGTCGGCGAATTCGCTGAGCAGCACCGGCAACAGCGTGCGCTGGATCGCGGCGGTCCGGGACACGCCACCGGTCAGCGCCTGGATGTGGCGCAGCGCGCCGGGCGGGTCGGCGAAGCCCAACGCCCACAGCCGCGCGCCTGCCGCCTCCGGCGTCAGCCGCAGATCGTCCGACGGTACCCGCGCGACGGCCTCCAGCAGCGGGCGGTAGAGCAGCTTGGCGTGCAGCCGGCGCACGTCCCCGGCGTGGCGGGTCCAGTCGGCCGAGAACGCTTCGACGGCGTCGCGCCGGGCATCGGCCCGGTACCCGAGCGCGTGGGCCAGCCAGCGCAGCGCCCCCGCGTCGTCGGGCACCGTGTGGGTACGCCGCAGCCGCTGCAACTGCAGCCGATGCTCGACGGTGCGCAGGAACCGGTACGCCCTCCCCAGGGCCTCACCGTCCACCCGGCCCACGTAACCGCCGTCGGTCAACGCCTCCAGCGCCTCCAATGTGGACGGTGACCGCAGGGACTCGTCGGCCCGGCCGTGCACCAGTTGCAGCAACTGCACCGCGAACTCGATGTCGCGCAGCCCGCCCGGGCCGCGCTTGATCTCGCGGGCCAACTCGTTGCGGGGGACGGCGTCGATGATGCGCCGGCGCATCGAACGCACCTCGTCGACGGCTTCCGGGCGCTCGGCGGCGTGCCAGATCAGCGGTTGCAGGGCCGCCAGCCACTGCTCGCCGAGCGCCATGTCGCCCGCGGCCGGCCGGGCCTTGAGCAACGCCTGGAACTCCCAGGTCTTGGCCCACTTCTTGTAGTAGGCCAGGTGTGAGGCGAGGGTACGCACCAGTGGCCCCCGGCTGCCCTCCGGGCGCAGCGCCGCGTCGACCGGCCACGCCACCAACCCGCAGATGTGGATCATCCGGCTTGCGAGCGCTGCGGCGGCTCGCAGCGCGGTCTCCTGGTCGGTGCCGGTGCCGTCGGCGGGCTCGGCCGGCTGGGCGGGCTCGGCCGGCTCGGCGGGCTCGGCCACGAACACCACGTCGACGTCGCTGACGTAGTTGAGCTCCCGGCCGCCGCACTTGCCCATCGCGATGACGGCGAGGCGGCTGGCTCTCGCGTACTCCGGCTGCTCGGCGGCGGCGATCTCCAGCGCGGCCTGGAGGGTGGCGTCGGCCAGCGCCGACAGGCTCGCCATCGTCCGGTCGAGGTCGTACTCCTCGGTCAGGTCGGCGGCCACGATCCGCAGCAGGCTTCTGCGGTACGCCCGGCGCAGCCCCACCACGTCGGTGGCCGGCTCCAGCGCGGCCTCGCCGGCGAAGCCGGCCTGGCCGGCCGGGCCGGGCGGGCCGGGCGGGCCGGCAGAGCCGGCCGGGTCCGCCAGGACCCGCCACTCCCCCGGGTTGGCGACCAGGTAATCCCCCAGGGTCGCGGAGGCGCCGAGCACGGCGACCAGTCGATCCCGCAGCCCGGCCTCCGCGAGGATCGCGGCGAGCAGGTCCGGCCGGTTCTCCGCCTCCACAGCCCGCTGCAGCTGGAGCAGGGCCAGGTCGGGGTCGGCGGCGCGGGCCAACGCCTCCAGCAGCGGCGTGGCGGCATCGTCGCCGCCGGCCCGGTCCTCCGCGGGCAGCGCCGCGGTCGGGTCGACGCAGACGGGCGGCGGCCCGGCGTCCAGCAGGCCGAGGCCGCCGGTGCCCAGCAGCTGACGCGCCCGGGCGGCATCGGCGAACCCGTAGCGGGCCAGCCGCGCGGCGACACTGGTCGGCCGGGTCATGCGATCCTCCCCTCTCGCTGAGGAGGGTGCCCCGCTAGGCGCCCACACGCGTAGCGGGGGACCCTCCTGGACGACAGGGGAAGATAGCCGGGCCGCACGCCGCCCCCCTCAGTGCCCGAGCAGCGGCAGCTGCCGCTGGCTGATCGGGACCGGACCGGTGAGGGCCGCCTCCGCGAAGCGGTGCGTGAACGGCCGCCACACCTCCTCGACGTCCGGCAGCGCGGCGTCGACGGCCTCCAGCAGGTCGATCGGGTCGACACCCAGCTCAGCCAGTACGTCCAGGTTGTCGGAGGCCCACGCGGCGAACATCTCGATGTCGCACTCGATGTGGAACTGCAGCCCCCAGGCGGCGTCGCCGAGCCGGAACGCCTGGTGCGGGTACCTGGTGGACGCGGCGAGCAGGACCGCGCCGGGCGGCAGCTCGGTGATCTCGTCGCGGTGCCACTGCAGGACGTCGGGCGCGAAGGGTACCCGCGCGAACACCGGGTCGTTGTCGGCGACATCGCGCCGGGCCACCAGGCACCGCCCGATCTCCGGACCGGCCGAGCTGCGCTCGACGATGCCCCCGTGGGCGGTGGCGAGCAGCTGCCCGCCGAGGCAGACCGCGAGCGTCGGCACCCGGCCGCGGACCGCCTTGCGCAGCAGCCGCTCCAGCGCCGGAAACCAAGGGGCGCCGGGCGTGCCGTCGGCCGCCGGGTAGGCGTCCTGCTCGCCGCCGAGCACCACCACCGCGGCGTACCCGTCGAGATCGTCGGGCAGCGCCTCCCCGGCGTGCGGGCGCACTGCGGCCAGCTCCAGACCGCCCTCGACGAGCCAGTCGCCGAGCCGGCGCGCTTCGTCGGTCGGGTCGTTCTCCACCACCAGACATCGCCGGCCGCGCGGCGGCTCGACGACCTGCTGCTCGGCTTGCGTACTCACGCGTCGAGGCTATCCGGCTCACTGCACGCAGAACTCGTTGCCCGCCGGGTCGTGCGTGACGACCCAGAAGCCGCTCACCTCGTCATGCGTACGCTGCTTGGTCGCACCCAGCTCCGCCAGCCACGCAACCTCCCGGTCGACGCGCTCCCGCCTCGTCTCGACCGGGACAGTAGGCCCGCCGTTGACGTTGAGGTCGAGATGGACCCGGTTCTTACCGTGCTTGGGCGCGGGCACCCGCTCGAACAGGATGCGCGGCCCGATTCCGGCCGGATCGACCACGATGCTGGCAGAGTTCCACTCGGACTCCGGCAGGCCCCGGGTCGCGCAAAAACTCTTCCCAGGTCGTGAACCCTTCCGCACCCCCGCCGATCAAGGAGAAAGTGACGTGGTTTAGAGATCAAACCATGTCCACAACTCCTTGATCGGCGCGGAGGGGAGGGCGCGGAGGGGGAGGGCGCGGAGGGGTGGAGGGCGCGCGGAGGGGTAGAGGGCGGAGGGGTCGAGGGTCAGGTGTCCTGGCCCGCCGGCGGCGCGTAGATGCCGAAATGGTTGCCGGCCGGGTCGAGCAGGTGCCCGAACGTCAGGCCGGTCGGCGTCGACGTGGCGGGCACCAGCACCTTCCCACCGGTGGCCTCAGCGCGGCGGCACGTCTCGGCGACATCGGCGACGACAACGCAGAAGACCGCGTAGTTGGGCAGCTTGCCACCGGTGGCGAAGACACCGCCGCGGATCGAGTCATCGGCCGGGGTGGCCACGATTCGGTAGGGCATGCCGCCGTCGTCGTCGCTGAACGACCACCCGAACAGGTCGCCGTAGAAGCGCTCGGCGCCGGCCGGGTCATCCGTGCCGATCTCGAACCAGCCAATGCCGTTGGTCATCGCGGACATTTTTCGTCTCCTCCCGTGGCGCCGGCCCCGATGGCTGGCGACGGGTCAAGACTCGGGCGGCCGGGCGACAGCGTCCTGTCGGTGTTTCCACCGGCTCCATTGTGAGCTGGGTCACCCACTCGGCCGGGATGTCGAGATCCTCGGTGTCGACTCGGCGCGGCGGCGCCACCTCGCCGGTGTCGCGCACGGACGCGATCCGGTCCAGCCGGAACGCGCGCAGACCGTCGCGCAGCCGGCACCAACCCAACAGGTACCAGTGGCTCGGGCCACCGACGTAGCCCACCGGCTCGACCCGGCGCGACGACGCTTCGCCGTGCCGGTCCCGGTACTCGATGAGCAGCACCCGGCCGGCGGAGAGTGCGTCCGCGACGGCGCGCGGGACCGGTGGCGCGGCCGGCACCTCCGGCGGGTGCAGCAGATGCACGCGCCGCGCCAACTCCCCCGCCCGCGCCACGTCCTGGGGCGGCATGACGGCGAGCAGCTTGTGCAGTGCCGACCGCGCGGCGTCGGCGAACGGAGCGCCGTCCAGGCCGCGCAGGGCGACCGCGATCGCGACCGCCTCGCTGGGCGACACGTTGACCGGCGGCAGGGTGTGCGCGCGGTCCAGCGCGTAACCGCCGGTGCGCCCCGGCTCGGCGTAGATCGGCACGCCGGACTCCTGCAACGCGCCGATGTCGCGCTCGATCGTGCGCGGCGAAACCTCGAAGCGCCCCGCGAGCCAACGCGCGCTGCGCGGGCGGGGCGCCACCGCGCGCAACTCCTCCACCATCGCGTAAAGCCGATCGGTGCGGTTCATGGCGCGAACCTAATGCCCCGGTACGACGAAAAGCCGACCGAACCGGCGTCGCGCGCGGCGGGCAGACCGGCAACGATGGCGGCAGAACCCGGATCACCCCGTGGAGCACACATGGCCCGCCCCACCAGCGCCAGGTCCAGCACCGCCGTCCCGACCCTCAGCACGCTCTTCTCTCGGATCAGCGACCACCCCGACCCGGTGGTGCCGGCCGACGCGGTGCTGAGCTGGGCAACCGAGCTGCGCGGCGCGGTCGACCTGGTCCGCCCGGCCGGCCTCGAGGCCGCGCGGCACTGGGTGCTGTCCAGCCGCGACGAGCACGACCCGTTGCAGGTCACGCTATGGGAACTGCACGCGCTGTCCCGGGTACTCGAGCTGATGATCGCGCCGTTCCAGCCGGCCGCCTCCGCGACCACCGACCCCCGGTACAGCGGGCCGCTTCCCGAACGCTCGGCGTACGGGCGGTTCGCGGCCACCGCCGGACTCACCCCGGTCGCCGAGGACGCCTTCCACCCGTTCTTCCACGAAATCGTCACCGTCGAGCAGTCCGACGACCCGGACGAGCCGATCAGCCTGCTCGACGAGGTCTGGCCGGGATACCTGCTGGGCTCGCTGCTCATGCAGCGCGCCGGAGTGCGGGTACGCGCCGGCGCGGCGCACGCCATCGCGACCGTCGCCGCGTCATCCCGGCTGCACTGGTCAGGGTGGCGGCGCCACCGGGACACCGACGACCGCAGCGGCTTCCGGCGCGACTACCGCACCGACGACGGGCTGTACTACAACGTGGACGCGCGGCCCGAGACGCTGCGTGCCAGCCATGGCCACGGCGAGCCGGCCCTGTCCTCCTGCGAGCGCCTGGAGTTGCTGCGCCACCGCTGTGTGCTGCGCCGCGCCGAGGTCGCCGGCACCAACTGGGCCTGGGCCGAGCACCTGCGCTACTGCGAGCCGATCAGAGGCTCGTCAGGTAGCGCTGCCGCTCGTACGGCGTGACGACCCGGCGGTACTCCTCCCACTCCGTGCGCTTGTTCTTGAGGAAGAAGTCGAAGACGTGCTCGCCCAGGATCTCGGCCACGAGCTCGGAGTTGGACATCACGTCGATCGCCTCGGCCAGGTTCTCCGGCAGCGACTGGTACCCGGCCGCCCTGCGCTCGGCGTGCGAGAGCGACCACACGTCGTCCTCGGCGCCGGGCGGCAGCTCGTACCCTTCCTCGATGCCCTTCAGACCCGCACCGAGCATCACCGCGAACGCCAGGTAGGGGTTGCACGCCGAGTCCAGCGAGCGCACCTCCACGCGGGCCGAGTTGGGCTTGCCGTAGGCAGGCACCCGCACCAGCGCGGAGCGGTTGAGGTGGCCCCAGCAGACGTACGCCGGGGACTCGGTGATCCGGTCGGGCAGCGCCTGCGGGAACAGCCGCTTGTAGGAGTTGACCCACTGGTTGGTGATCGCCGTGTACTCCCGCGCGTGCGTGAGCAGCCCGGCGATGAACGCCCGGCCGACCTTCGACAGGTGCATCGGGTCACCGGGGTCGTGGAACGCGTTGCGCTCCCCCTCGAACAGTGACAGGTGGGTGTGCATCCCGCTGCCCGGCTGGTCGCCGAACGGCTTGGGCATGAACGTCGCGTACACCCCGTGCGAGATCGCCACCTCTTTGATGACGTGGCGGAACGTCATGATGTTGTCTGCCGTCGCCAGCGCGTCGGCGTAGCGCAGGTCGATCTCCTGCTGGCCGGGCGCGACCTCGTGGTGGCTGAACTCCACCGAGATGCCGATGCGCTCCAGCGACAGCACCGCCTGGCGGCGGAAGTCGCGCGCGACCGCGTGGGTGGTGTTGTCGAAGTAGCCGCCCGCGTCGACCGGCCGGGGCGCACCGCCGTCCTGCGGCACGTTCTCCAGCAGGAAGAACTCGATCTCCGGGTGGGTGTAGAAGGTGAAGCCCTTCTCCGCCGCCCGCGACAGCGCCCGGCGCAGCACGTGGCGCGGGTCGGCCCAGGACGGGGAGTCGTCGGGCAGCAGGATGTCGCAGAACATGCGGGCGCTCTCGCCGCTGCCCCCGCCTTCGAACGGGAACACCTGGAACGTCGTCGGATCCGGCATCGCGACCATGTCCGACTCGTACACGCGGGCGAAGCCCTCGATCGCCGAGCCGTCGAAGCCGATGCCCTCGTCGAACGCAGCCTCCAACTCGGCCGGCGCGACGGAGACGCTCTTCAGCGTGCCCAGCACGTCGGTGAACCAGAGCCGGACGAACCGGATGTCGCGCTCCTCCAGTGTGCGGAGGACGAACTCCTGCTGACGGTCCACGGTGTTTCCCCTGGTCGAATCGGCGCTGACCGGACAAAGTCTCGCCCGGCCTTATTACGCGGACGTTACGGCCTACCGCTGGCCAGGGTTCCTCCGGGGTCCTGGTACGGCCCCCCGCGGCTGAGTGGGGCGCCCCTGTCACCGTCCCCGCCTTGACGGGGGCGCCCCACTCAGCCGCGGGGGCGTTTCGCGGCCCGTCCGACCTGCGGGAAGATGGCGGTATGCCGCAGCTACGCATCGCGCTCGCCCAGGTCGACCCGACCGTCGGTGACTTCGCTGGCAACGCCGCCCTGGTGCGGGGCTGGACCCGCAAAGCGGCCGACGCGGGCGCCCAGCTCGTCGCGTTCCCGGAGATGATGCTCACCGGCTACCCGGTCGAGGATCTGGTGTTCCGGGAGTCGTTCGTCGCCGCGTCCAAGGCGATGCTGCAGAAGCTGGCCGCCGACCTCGCCGCCGACGGGCTCGGTGACGCGGCGGTGGTGGTCGGCTACCTGGACGCCGACGGGCCGGCCAAGCTCGGCGCGGAAGCCGACGAGGCCGGTTGCGGGCCGCGGGACGCGCTCGCGCTGCTGCACGGCGGGCGGATCGTCACCACCTACTTCAAGCACCACCTGCCCAACTACGGCGTCTTCGACGAGGACCGGTACTTCGTGGCCGGCGACACCCTGCGCATCGTGCGCATCGGCGGGGTCGACGTGGCACTGACCGTCTGCGAGGACATCTGGCAGCCGGGCGGGCCGTTCGCGGTCGCCGGGCGGGCGGGCGTCGGGCTGGTCGTCAACATCAACGGCTCGCCGTACGAGCTGAACAAGGACGACGTGCGGCTGCCGCTGGTGCAGCGCCGGGGCGCCGAGGCCCGGGCCGCCGTGGCGTACGTGAACATGGTCGGCGGCCAGGACGAGCTGGTGTTCGACGGCGACTCGATGGTCGTGGCGGCCGACGGCACGCTGCTGGCCCGCGCGCCGCAGTTCGCCGAGCACCTGCTGGTCACGGATCTGGACCTGCCGGCCGGCGACAGCGACCGGGACGGCGACTTCGCCGAGATGAAGGTGACCCGGCAGCACCTGACCGGCGAGCTGCCCGCGGCCTCCGCGCCCGCGGCCTCCGCGGCGGCGCGCCGGCCGCAGGTCGCCGAGCGGTTCACCGACGAGGCCGAGGTCTGGCAGGCGCTGGTCCTGGGCCTGCGCGACTACGTGCGCAAGAACGGCTTCCGATCGGTCGTGCTCGGCCTTTCCGGGGGCATCGACTCCTCGGTGGTCGCGGCGATCGCGGTCGACGCGATCGGCGCACAGAACGTCGTCGGCGTCTCGCTGCCCAGCCAGCACTCGTCGGAGCACTCCAGGGACGACGCGGCCGACCTGGCCAAGCGCACCGGGCTGGACTACCGCGTCGAGCCGATCCAGCCGATGGTCGACGCGTTCCTGGCCAACATGTCGCTGTCCGGCGTGACGGTGGAAAACCTGCAGGCCCGGGTACGCGGAGTGATCCTCATGGCGCTGTCGAACCAGGAGGGGCACCTCGTGCTCACCACTGGTAACAAGAGTGAGCTGGCGGTGGGGTACTCCACCCTCTACGGCGACTCGGTGGGCGGCTTCAACCCCCTCAAGGACGTGCTGAAGACGCTGGTGTGGCGGCTGGCCGAGTGGCGCAACGCGGACGCGGCGCGCCGGGGTGAGACGCCTCCGATCCCGGAGAACTCGATCGTCAAGCCGCCGAGCGCCGAGCTGCGGCCGGGCCAGGTGGACACCGACTCGCTGCCCGACTACGCGGTGCTCGACGCGATTCTCAGCGGGTACATCGACGGTGACCTGGGCCGCGACGAACTGGTCGAGGCCGGCCACGACCCGGCGCTGGTGGACCGGATCCTGCGGATGGTGGACCTGGCCGAGTACAAGCGCCGCCAGTCCGCGCCCGGACCCAAGATCACGATCAAGGCGTTCGGCCGCGACCGCCGCCTGCCCATCACCAACCGCTTCCGCGAGGGCCGCACCTGATTGCGAAACGGGCGCTGTGAGATTGTCCATCGAACGTTGCTGGCCACAGCGGTCCCGATGGGACCATCGACCATACCCGGGGACCCGGAAGAGGGCCTCGAGGAGTGCGAGGGAGACGACGATGTCCCAGCCTGAGGTCGCATCGCTGTACGGCGGCGCGGTCAACCGTCGCGTCCGCACCCGCGATCTGGTCGCCGCCAAGCAGCGCGGTGAGCGGTGGGCGATGCTGACGAGCTACGACCAGTACACGGCGTCGATCTTCGACGCGGCCGGCATCCCGGTGCTGCTGGTCGGCGACTCGGCGGCCAACAACGTGTTCGGCTACGAGACGACCATCCCGGTCACCACCGACGAGCTGCTGCCCCTGGTCCGGGCGGTGGTGCGGGCCACGAAGCGCGCACTGGTCATCGGCGACATGCCCTTCGGCTCATACGAGGAGGGTCCCACCCAGGCCCTGCGCACCGCGGTCCGGTTCATGAAGGAGGGCGGCGCGCACGCCGTCAAGCTGGAGGGCGGCCGCCGTGTCGCTCCCCAGATCGCCGCGCTGACCAGCGCCGGCATCCCGGTCATGGCGCACATCGGCTTCACGCCGCAGAGTGAGCACGTCTTCGGCGGGTACCGGGTGCAGGGCCGCGGCGACGCCGCCGAGGATGTCCTGGCCGACGCGCACGCGGTCGCCGAGGCGGGCGCGTTCGCGGTCGTCCTGGAGATGGTGCCCGGCGAGGTCGCCAAGCACGTCACGCACGACCTGGCCATCCCCACCGTCGGCATCGGCGCCGGCCCGGACACCGACGCCCAGGTACTCGTCTGGCAGGACATGGCCGGCCTGCGCCAGGGCGGGAAGACGCCGCGGTTCGTCAAGCGGTACGCGGACGTGGCCGGCGTGCTGGCGGAGGCCACGAAGGCGTTCGCCGACGAGGTACGCGGCGGCGAGTTCCCCGGCCCGGAGCACACCTTCCACTGAGGCCGCACGATCGCGTCGATCTTGAGCTAGTTCGGGCAACGAGCCCAAGATCGGCGCGGGCTACACCGAAACCAGAAGCGACTCCAGGCCGCGGATGATGTAGCCGGGCTTCCACTTCGGGGTGTCGACCAGCTCGAGGCGGGGCGCACGGGACAGCAGGGCGGCGAACGAGCACATCAGCTCGATGCGGGCCAGCGGCGCGCCCAGGCAGAAGTGGATGCCGGCGCCGAACGAGATGTGCGGGTTGTCGGTGCGCGCGAGGTCCAGGCGGGCGGGGTCGCGGAACACCGCCGGGTCGTGGTTGGCCGACCCGAACAGCAGCGCGACCTCGCTGCCCCGGGGGATGTCCACGCCGTGGACGGTGATGTCTTCGAGGACCCACCGCTCGAACATCTGCAACGGCGTGTCGTAGCGCATCAGCTCCTCGATCGCGGTCGGGAGCAGGTCAGGTGAAGCGCGCAGCGCCGCCAGCGACGCGGGGTTGCGGAACAGCGCCCACCAGCCGTTGCCGGTCATGTTGACCGACGCCTCGTGGCCGGCGTTGAGCAGCAGCACGCAGGTGCCGATCAGCTCGTCCTCGGTCAGCCCCTCGACCTGCGTCAACGCGGTGATCAGGTCGTCACGCGGCTCGGCGCGCCGGGCAGCGGCGAGCGAGCGCAGATAGGACGAAAACTCCGCACACGCCCGGACGGCGGCATCGGCGGCGGAACGGGACGGGTTCAGCTCGTACATCCCGCAGATGTCCGCCGACCACGGCCGCAGCAGGTGCCGGCCGGCCGGCGGTACCCCCAGCATTTCCGCGATCACGGTGACCGGCAACGGCTCCGCGACCCGCGCGATGAGATCTCCCCCGCCGTCGGCGACGAAGTCGTCGACGAGCCGGTCGGCGATGCGCGCGACCACCGGCCGCAGCGCCTCCACCCGCCGCGGCGTGAACGCCTGCGAGACCAGGCGCCGCAGCCGGGTGTGGTCGGGCGGCTCCAGGTCGAGCATGCCGTTGCGGATGACGTGCCAGAACGGCGCGAGGTGGTCGGGGTCCGGGGGCCGGCCCATCTCCTCGTGCGTGGCCACATGCAGGTACGTGCGACCGAGCCGACGGTCGCGCAGCAGCGCGTTGACATCCTCGTGGCGGGAGATCAGCCACTGGCCGGTCGGCTCGAACCAGCTCACCGGCTCGTTCTCGCGCAGCCAGGCGTAGACGTCGTAGGGGTGCGCGACGAACAGCGGCGACCACGGGTCGAAGGCGGGTCTCACGCCGAGAAGCGTAACTGCCCGGTCAGCACCTCCCGCGCCTCCGCGAGCGACGGCCCGTACCAGGTCAGGTGCCGTCCGGACACAAAGGCGCACCGCGCATCGGGAAACGCCTCGGGCCCGTCGTCCGGGGAGAACGCGTAGGGCTCGTCGGGCAGCACGACGATGTCGCACGGCGGGATGTCGGCCAGCGTGGGGCGCGGATAGCGCTCGGACGACGATCCGTAGATGTTGCGCAGCCCCAGCCGCGCCAGGACGTCGCTGGCGAACGTGTCGCCGCCCAGCACGATCCACGGCCGCCGCCAGACCGGTACCACCACGCTCGCGTCGAACACCGGCGGTGCCGCCCACACCCGCCGCGCCTCGTCCAACCATGCCGGCCGGGCCACGCCGAGCGCTTCGAGCATCCGGGCCAAAGACCCAAAAGCCTCATCCACGGTACGCGGAAAGGTGACCCACACCTCGACCCCGGCCGCCCGGATCTCGGCGACGTCCTCGGGGCGGTTCTCCTCGGCGTTGGCGAGGACCAGGTCCGGGCGGAGGGCCAGCACGGCCTGGATCAGCGGGTACTTCGAGCCGCCGACGCGGATCACCTCGAGATCGGCCGGGTGGGTGCAGTAGTCGGTCGCGCCGACCAGCAGCCCGGGCGCGCTGACCGCGACCGCCTCGGTCAGGGACGGCACGAGCGAGACCACCCGGGTCGGCGAGCCGGTGACCTCGACGCCCAGGTCGTCGCGGCTCACAGGTCGGTGATCCGGATCCCGGCGTGCACCTTGTATCGCCTGTTGATGGCGATCAGGTTGGCAGTGAGCGCCTCGACCTGCCCGGCGTTGCGCAGCCGGCCGGCCCAGATGCCGCGCATGCCGTCGATGCGCGCGGCGAGGGCCTGCACGACCGCCGCGGCCTCCCGGTCGTCGCCGAGGACCAGCACGTCGAGGTCGACGGCCGCCACCTCGGGATCGTCCAGCAGGACGGCGCTGACGTGGTGGAACGCGGCCGTCACCCGGGACTGCGGCAGCAGGATGGCGGCCTCCTGGGCAGCGCTGCCGGCCGCGACCGGCAGCGGGTGCGGCCCGTGCTCGTCGAAACCGATCGGGTTGACGCAGTCCACGACGATCTTGCCGGCGAGCGGCTCGGCCAGCGACTTCAGCAGCGCGTCGTGCCCTTCCCAGGGCACCGCGACGATCACCACGTCGGCGCCTGCGGCGTAGGCGTTGTCCCCGCCGCTCACGTGGTTGCCGTTGACCAGGCCGCTCACCACGCCGGGCATCCGGGCGATCTCGGCGGCGGTCTCGGCGCCGCGCTCCGCCGAGCGGGAGCCGATGCGCATCTGCTGGCCGCACCGAGCGAACCGATAGGCCAGCCCGCGCCCCTGCGGGCCGGTGCCGCCGAGGATCCCCACGGTCAGGTCCGTCACGTCGGGCAGCGCGCTCGGGTCGTAGCTCATGACAGCACCTCGCTGGCGCTCGGTCCCGTCATGAGGCTCAATCGCACTGCGCCACCGATTCGCTCGCTGCGCTCGTTCATGCCCGCCAGTCTCGCATCGCGGCCGGGACACCGACCCGCGAGGTCATGACCGTCACAACTTCCCGGCGACCGGTCTGGGCCGCCCGGCGAAGCCCGCGGCCCAGATTGGTCGTGTTGTGCCGATCATGAGCCGGACTTCAGGTCGGGGAAGTCCTCTTCCCAGTACTCGTGCTCGGCCCGGCCGCCACCGGTGCCCTCCCGCTCCCGCAGCTCGACCCGCCGGATCTTGCCGGAGATCGTCTTGGGTAGCTCGGCGAACTGAACCCGCCGCACCCGCTGGTAGGGCGCCAGCCGCTCCCGGCAGAACCGCAGGATCTCGAACGCGACGTCCGGCCCGGGTTCGTAGTCGGCGGCCAGCGTCACGTACGCCTTGGCCACCGCCAGCCGCACCGGGTCCGGGGCGGGCACCACCGCCGCCTCGACCACCGCATCGTGCTCGATCAGCACGCTCTCCAGCTCGAACGGCGAGATCCGGTAGTCGGAGGCTTTGAAGACGTCGTCGGTACGCCCGACGTAGGTGATGTAGCCGTCGGCGTCCCGGGTCGCCACGTCGCCGGTGTGGTAGAGCCCGTCGCGCATCACCGTGGCGGTCTGCTCCTCGTCGAGGTACCCGCGCATCAGCCCGAGTGGCCGGTCGTCCAGCGGCAGGCAGATCTCGCCCTCGTCGGCCCCCGGCTTGCCGGTGAGCACGTCGGCAAGTTCCACGCGGTACCCGGGCAGCGGCCGGCCCATCGACCCGAGCTTGAGCGGCTGGCCGGGCGGGTTGCCGATCTGCGCCGTGGTCTCGGTCTGCCCGTACCCGTCGCGTACGGTGATGCCCCACACGGCCCGCACCTGCTCGATGACCTCGGGGTTGAGTGGCTCCCCCGCGGCGACGCACTCCCGAAACGGCACCCGCCACGCGCCCAGGTCGGCCTGGATGAGCAGCCGCCAGACGGTCGGCGGGGCACAGAACGTGGTGACCCCGCAGCGCACCGCCGCGTCCAGCAGGGCGGGCGCGTTGAACCGGGACTGGTTGACGACGACCACGGTCGCGCCGGCGTTCCACGGCGCGAAGAAGTTGCTCCACGCGTGCTTGGCCCAGCCCGGCGAGGAGATGTTGAGGTGCACGTCGCCGGGGCGCAGGCCGATCCAGTACATCGTCGACAGGTGCCCGACCGGGTATGACGTGTGGGTGTGCTCGACCAGCTTGGGCCGCGCGGTCGTGCCGGACGTGAAGTACAGAAGCAGGGTGTCGTCGCCGCGGGTGCGCCCCTCCAGCGCTTCGTCGCCGAAGAACTCCCACGAGTCCGAGTAGCGCAGCCACCCTTCCTCCGGCATGCCGACCGCGATGTGCGTCCAGCCGCCCTCGATCTCGGCGAACTTCGCCGTGTCGACGCTGCGGGCGACGACGTGGTCGACCGAGCCCCGCTCGATGCGGTCACGCAGGTCGTCGGGGCCGAGCAGGGTCGACGCGGGGATCACCACGGCCCCGATCTTGATCGCGGCGAGCAGCACCTCCCACAGCTCCAACTGGTTGCCCAGCATCAGGAGGATGCGGTCGTGCCGGCGTACCCCTTCGCTGCGCAGCCACGCGGCGACCTGGGCCGAGCGCGCCGACAGCTCGGCGAAGGTCCACCGCCCCTCGGCGCCGTCCTCCTCGACGATCCACAGCGCGGGCTGGTCGGGCCGCTCGACGGCGAGGACGCCGTCGAACCAGTCGACCGCCCAGTTGAACGTCTCCAGCTCGGGCCAGCGGAAGTCCCGGTACGCCGTGTCGTAGTCCTCGGCGCGTGCGAGGAGGAAGTCCCGGGTGTCGCGGAACACCGCGCCCGCGACCACGTCGGGGGTGGCACCGTCGATCTGGCCGTCGTCTGACTGCGGGTCGGGCAACTCTTCTGGGTCCACGCCGTCCACCTCCACGGGTGATCACTCTTCGGGTCGGGGGACCGAGCGCAGGCGCGGGTACTCCTTCGGAGGCTCCGGCGGCTCGTCCTCGTCATCCTCGTCGTCGAACTCATCGTCGTCTTCGTCGAAGTCGTCGTCCTCATCGAAGTTGTCGTCCTCGTCGAAGTTGTCGTAGTCCTCGTCGTCGTAGTCCTCGCTGTCGTCGGGCACCGGCGCCGACTCCGGGATGATGCAGAACAGGTGCCCGGTCGGCGCCCGCATCACCCACCAGGTCTCTTCGCGCTTGACCCGCTTGGCGCCCAGCAGCTCCAGCCGGCGGGCCTCCTCGTCGACGTTCGGGGCGTAAAGGTCGAGGTGGTAACGGCCGGGCCCGTCGATGCGCTGCATCTCGACGTGCATGTCACCGGCCGCGCCGGGCAGCTCGATGAACGGATCCTTCGGGTCACCGGAGTGCCGCGCGGGCGCGCCCAACGCCTCCGACCAGAACCGCACGCCTTGGCGGAACCCGCTGGTCTCACAGTCGATCAGCAGCGTGTACCGCCGTCGTGCCATCTGCCACCACCTCCTACCGCGATCAGGCTAGCCGGAAAAGAACCTTCCGCTGCTGCGGATCGGCCGCCACCAGCTCGACGCGTACCCGATCCCCTGGTGACACCCCTTCACCCGCGCAGCGCGCCCGCACCGGCGGGTCGTCCACCGCCACCGCCACGGTGGCGGGGGCGACGTCGAGCACAACAGCGTCGAAGACCTCCCCGACCCGCCCGTCGAGGAGCACCGCCTCGACCAGGTCCACGGCACCGCGCTCGGCGGCGCCGGCGATCCGGTCGGTCGCGGACATGATGTCGGGCAGCCCGGGTAGGGCCTGTCTCGCCCAGTCGGGGACCTCGCCGCCGGTGTGCAGCGCGAGGCAGACCTCGGTGGCGTACCGGTCGGCCAGGCGCCGCAGCGGCGCTGTCATGTGCGCGTAGGGCGCGGCGACCGCACCGTGGCCGGGATCCTTCGGGGGTTCGCCGTCCAGAGCGGCGTAGCCGGCGCCGCGCATCAGCTCGGCGGCCGCGTCGACGAACGCGGCGTGGCGGGGGTCGCCCGGGTCGAGGCCGGCGAGGACCGTGCCCACCGTGGCCCCTTCGGGCCACGACACCCCCAGGGCGGGCGCCGCCGCGCGCAGCCTGGCCACCGCTTCAGGCGCAGGAGCAGGCATGGTACGCAGTAAGCCGACTCCCCCGGCCAGCATGAGGCGGGCGGCCGCCACGCCGGTCAGCAGGGAAATCTGGGCGTTGTACTCCTCCACCGGCAGCGGCGCCCGCAGCGTCAGGTGCCATCCGCCGCTGTCGCGCCCGACCTCCTGCTCCGGCACCGGCAGGTTGATGGCGCCGCGGGCCAGGCCCCGCTCCACGAGGAGCTTGCCGATCTCCGGCAGCAGCGCGACCGGCTCGGGGGCGTTGCCCGCATCCACATCGGACTGCACTCCGCGGTAGTCGAGCTTGGCCCGGCTGCGCACCAGTGCCCGTTCGAGCGTGACCTCAGTCGGCTCGCCGGCGGCGTCGAGGTCGATGGTCCAGACCACCGCCGGCCGGTCCTGGCCGGGCAGGAGGCTCGCGGCGTCTTCGCTGAGCGCCTTCGGGTGCAGCGGCACCTTGCCGTCCGGCAGGTACACGGTCTGGCCACGCCGTCGGGTCTCGGCCTCGAGCGGGCCCCCGGGCCGCACCCAGGAGGCCACGTCGGCGATGGCGTAGTGCACCCGGTATCCGCCGCCGGGGCGGCGCAGCAGGCACATCGCCTGGTCGAGGTCGAGTGAGGTGGCCGGGTCGATCGTCACGAACGGGAGGTCGGTGCGGTCGTTGTCCGGCCGCGGCGGGCTTTTGACGGCCACGTCGGCCTCGATGAGCGCCTGGTCGGGGTAGCCCTCGGGCAGTTTCAGCTCGCGCCGCAGCGCACCGAAATCGATATGGGGCGCACGTACGCGTCGGAGAGCCACAGGATATGTCCTATCACTCCCGCGTACGGCGCCCCACCCGACTTACTGCTTGAAGTACTCCGCGATCATCGAATCGAGTGCCTCGTCCTTCTCCGGGTTACCGGGCTCGTGCGCGCCGTTGGAGGCCGCCGTCTCGTCCCCGGCGCCGCCGCGGGCTTCCGGCCGGTCCCGCTCCCACGGAAAGCCGGTCCCCGAAGCAGCGGCACCGGCGTCGGCACCGGTCGCGGCGCCCGTTGCGGCGCCCGTTGCGGTGACGTTCGACTGGGCGGCACCGTTGCCGGTCGCCGGTGCCTCGGACGCCTTCGTTTCCGGCGTCTCCGGCGTGGCCGGCGTACTGCGCGACCGGGTGGCCTTGGCGCCCGTGCGCTTGGCGGTCGCGGCCTTGGCGGGGGCCTTCGTCGCCGCCGGAGCCCGCTTGGCGGTTGTCGCCTTGGCGGTGGTGGCCTTGGCGGTTGTCGCCTTGGCGGTGGTGGCCTTGGCGGTGGTGGCCTTGGCGGTGGTGGCCTTGGCCGTGGTCGCCTTCGTGCCCGTCGCCTTTGCGGTCGCCTTGGTGCCGGTCGCCGCCTTGGTGCCGGTCGCCTTGGCGGTCGTCGCCTTCGTGCCGGCGGCCTTGGCCGTGGCGGCCTTGGTGCCGGCGCGCTTGGCGGTCGTGGCCTTGGCCGTCGTCGCCTTCGTGCCGGCCGCCTTCGCGGTCGCCCTGGTGCCGGTCGCCTTGGTCCCGGTCGCCTTGGTCCCGGCGGCCTTGGCGGTCGTCGCCTTCGTGCCGGTGGCCTTGGCCGTGGTGGCCTTGGCCGTGGTGGCCTTGGTGCCGGTGCGCTTGGCGGTCGTGGCCTTGGCCGTCGTCGCCTTCGTGCCGGCCGCCTTGGTGCCGGTCGCCTTGGTGCCGGTCGCCTTGGCCGTCGTCGCCTTCGTGCCGGTGGCCTTGGCCGTGGTGGCCTTGGTGCCGGTGCGCTTGGCGGTGGTGGCCTTGGCCGTCGTCGCCTTCGTGCCGGCCGCCTTGGCCGTGGCGGCCTTGGTGCCGGCGCGCTTGGCGGTCGTGGCCTTCGTGCCGGTGCGCTTGGCCGTCGTCGCCTTGGTGCCGGTCGCGGCCTTCGCGGCCCTGGCGGCCGTCTTGGTGGCCTTGGCGGCGGTCTTTGTCGCGGTCTTGGTCGCCTTGGCGGCCGTGGACTTCACCGCCGAGGTCGCCTTCGACGCCGCGGTACGGGTCGCCTTGGTCGCCTTGCCGGCCGTGCTCTTGGTGGTCTTGGTCGCCTTGCTGGCGGCGGCCTTCGCCGCCTTCGCCGGGCTCGAGGAGGCCCGGGTCGCGGGCGCATTCCTGGCGGGGGCGGACTTGGCGGCGGTCGACTTCCGGGCAGTCGTCGACCTTGTCGCCGGGGCCTTCTTGGCCGCGGCTGCCCTCGTACCCGTGGCCTGGGCGGTGCTCGACTTCCGCGCGGCGGTCGACCTGGTCGTGGCGGCGGCGGTCTTGGTGGCCGGCGCCTTCCGGGCCGCGGCCGCCCGCTTCGCGGGCGTCGTCGCCTTGGTCGCGGGCGTCGCCTTGGCGGTCGAGCGCGTCGCCGCCTTCGTCGCGGGAGCGGCCTTCGCCGTCGTCTTCCGGGCCGTCGTCGCGGTCTTCTTGGCCGGGGCGGTCGACTTCGCGGTCGCCGTGCGGCCCGCGGTCGCCTTGGTGGCCGTCTTCTTCTCCGGTGCCGCCTTCGCGGTGGTCGCCCGGCTCGTCGCGGTCTTCTTGGCCGGGGTCGCCTTCGCGGTGGCGGTCTTCTTCGCGGGCGCCGCCTTGGTGGCCGGCGCTGTCTTCTTCGCCGCCGCGGCGGCGTTACCCCGCCGCCCGCCGGTGGTCTGTGCCGCCGACTTGGTCGTGGACTTCGCGGCGGTCTTGGTCGCAGTGGTCGTGGCCGCGCGTTTGGCAGCCGGTTTTGTGGTGGCCTTGTTCGCTACGGCCATCGTGTCTTCCCCCTTGTCGGAGACTTCCGCTTGTCGGTTGACGAGTGGATTGCCGGTTCGCGCCGGAGTATCACTACGTCTCCTCCCCCTCCCAGCGGGCGTCCTCCGCATCCCAAGTCTCGTTACGTTCCCGCACTCTTTCGAGTGCGCGCTCAGCTTCCCCGGCCGAGGCGTACGGTCCGAGCCGGTCAACCGAGGGACACAGATTCCCTTCTGTCTCCACCCGGTCATGCGAAAGGCACCAGTAGTACCGGTTAGCACCGCTGCTGCTCATGACATCACTGTGCACCGCAAAACTCACATCCGCCACCGATTCGAGTAAATTTGCTGAAGGGGATCCACAGTAGACGTATGTTCGTGCCCGTAAATCGACCGGCGAAACCTGTCGAGTCGGGACGGGAGGCCACCCGAAATCGCTGTGATGTTGACGCGCCTGACGGAATGTACGCGCGCCGGCACCACATGGTTCAGGCGGTCCCGCATGGGTAGTCCACGGCGCTCAACCGATAGGAGAGGTGCCGTGAAGTACGACGAGTTCATCGAGAAAGTCTTGGAACGGGCCGGAGTGCCACCCGATCAGGCGACGGTGCTCACCGCCGCCACCCTGCAGACGCTGACGGAGCGGATCACCGGTGGTGAAGCGCGCGATCTCGCCGCGCAGTTGCCGAAGGCCATGCAGGAGCTACTGCGGAAAACCGGCGAGGAAGCCGAGGCGTTCAGCCTCGACGAGTTCATGCGAAGGGTCGCCGAGCGCGCGGCAGTACGGGTCACCGAGGCCCGGGACGGCGCACGTGCGGTCTTCACGACGTTGCGGGAGGCCGTCAGCGGCGGCGAATTCAAGGACGTGCTGGCGCAGTTGCCGAAGGAGTACAGAGAACTGGTCCAGACGGCGGGCCGGCGCTAGCGGCCGGTGTTGTGCGCGACGGCTATCTTGTCGGTCGTGCTGATCGTCACAACGGAGACAATCCCCGGGTACGAGATAGCAGCGGTCGCCGGTCTGGTCGACGTCCAGGGGTACGCGCCCAGCGCGCAGAGCGCTTTCCGGGCGTCGGAGGAACGCGCCCGGGCACTCGAGAAAATCGTGTCCGACGCTAAGGAACTCGGCGCCAACGCGATCGTGGGACTACGGGTGGAGACGGTGCCGGAACTCGGCGTGTTCGCCTACGGCACGGCGGTGTGGATCACACCTTTGACGGTTGCGGCCACCGAGCAGTACGAGGCGATGGTGCGCGACGGCGAGGTCCCACCGCAGCCGTCCTGACGGCGGACAACGGCACAACAATTCAGGTGGTATCGCTTCTCCGTGAGTAATGCGTCACAGTGCGGTCGCGGCGGTCCAGCGGGCGAGCAGATCGCCGTCGCCGGTGATCGTTACGACCGGGTCCCGGCCGTACACGAAAAGGTAGAGGCCGGCGACCGGTGCCGAGACCACGGCATCCGCACCGGCGGCGGTGTCCGCCCGACTCCAGGACAGACCGGAGACCCCCAACTCGGTCCGCCACACCATGCCGGTGTCGGTGGCCATGAACGCGATCGTCCGGCCCGGTCGGTCGACGGCGGCCGCACCGGGTACCCGGGTGATGTGCGGCAGGTTCGTGAGGAACTCACCGATCCCGTCGGCCGCCACCTTGGGTGCGATGCCCGGTGGCTTCCCGAGCGCGAGTGAGGCGTCCGCATGGTGGACCGTCGCTTCGTGCAGCATGCGGCGCGGCCAGAATCTGGCGTGGTGATCCGGACCCAGCGCCCACGCTGGCCGGTCGGCTGGCACGGCGGCGAACGTGGCGAGCAGTTCCTCCGCGCCTTCGGCCAGCCACGCGACGCGAGTGGTCGGGTCGCCGGGAATCGCGTCCCGAAACGGCGGGAACGGCAGCGGGTCAAGCGAGCCGGCCGACACCATGGCCGCCACCCACCGATGGGTCGAGCCGACGTGACCCACCAGCCGGGCCAGATCCCAGCCGGGACATGTCGGGACGGCGGTCGCCAGGTCGGCGTCGGCCAGCAGGGAGACGAACCGGTCGAGTTCGGCGCGCAGTGTCCGGCAGTACTCGGCGTAGGTCACCGGCCGAGCCTACGGCCGGCCGACCGCCGCTAGTCCCCCATACCGGCACGGCCTGGCGGTGGCCATGCCCGACGCACCAGGTCTACGGTGGCCGACCAGTCCGAAGGCGGCCCGTATACCGCCCGCATGTGCGCACCGCAGGCGTCGGCCAAGGCTGCGTCGCCGCGCTCGCCGGCCAGCCACGCCGTCAGTGCGAGGGCCGGTACGCCAGGTACTCCCCCGCGCATGCCCACTGAGCAGGGCAAACACGCGTCATGATCGGTCCTGGGCCGTCGCGCGGCCGTCCGGACCGCCCAACAGCTCATCGATCGCCCTCGTACGCCGGCCGGTAATGCTGGACTCACACGTGTACCTTCCTAGCCACCATGACCAGCGGTCCCGATCTGGCGCCCGGCAGGACGGCCTCCGCGTGGAAGGTCAACCTCGGCTGCGTCGCCGTCGTTTTCGTGCTGTGCCTGGGCTGCGTCGCGGCGACCTTCATTGTCGGTACGGCAATGGACTACCGGCAGGAGTTCGTACCGGCGTTCACGCGGCTTGCCGGCCGCATCTCCGGCGACAACCGGCTCGCGATGGCCACGATCGGCTGGGCGGCCTGGGCGGCGCCCGTCGCGGCGGTGACCGGGATCAGCCTGCTATACCGGCGGCACCGGCGGCTCTTTTACAGCCTTCTGCTGCCGTGCCTCGGTCTGGTCGCCTTCAGCCTGTTGCTGGCGGACGTTGGCTACCGCGGACGCGGGCACGAGCCGTGGATCGGTGATCTAGTGGCGACGGTGCCCGACGGCGATGCCATCGCCATCGGGCTGAACTGCGCATCGACAGCCGGCTGGTTAGCCTACTTCGGCATGCTCCTAGCGGCTGGCGTCGCCAAGCACAAGCCCCAGTGGGCGCGGACCTTGCGGCTGGTGGCGCCTCTGATGATGCTGCCAGCTCTGGTGATCGCGTTGCTGCGGGCCTGACCCTTCGGCCCTCGGCCAGGCGGCACGACCGCGCGTAGCCGATGAGCGTGCGTGCGGAGCAGTCGAGCCGTCAGGTGCGGCTTCCGGATAGCACGGTGAGCGTTCCGGGTGGGGTGGCGCGGCGTGCGTCGGGTGGCCTGCTCGCTCTGGTCAGCCGCGCGGTGTTGTGTGGCCGGAGCCGTCGTGGACGGCGCGGTACTGCGACGGCGGGATCCCGTACGGCCGCACGAATGCCAGACGGAGCGTCTCGGCCGCAGCTCAGTGATCCACGATCTTCCAAATTGGGGTGCGTGCCTGCTCACGCGGAGGCGCGGCACGGGGCTTGTCGCGGGATGCCATAATCCCGTCATGGAGCACTATGTCCGCTCCGACGACGCCGACGACCCGGCGCCCCCGAGGTCGGTCCGACGGGAGCCGCTGCACCAACGGCTTGCGCGCTGGCTGTCGGCTCTGGTGGCTGACCGAAGGCCCGCAAAGCAATCGCCGTACCTCATACGTAACTCGGACGGAACCGGCACCGTTGTCTCCGAGAGTCATGGCGGCGGATCTACCTGAGTCAGCGGCACCGGCCGACGCCGGCCGACAAGGCGCGTCGACTTTGCAAAGCGATGGTTCGGCCAGGCCGTCCGCGGGCCGTCATAGGCCGTCGCCAGGCCGTCAAACGCTGACCGACAACGACCAGTGTCGGCCAACGTCAACCGCCTATCCGCCCAGGTCAGAGACCACACGACGCATGTCGACCAGGTGCGCGACGGACGAGTCGACCTGTACGCCGGGTTCTGTGGCCCGCTTGCGCGGGCCGGCGGCCATCCATCTCGGCCTGCCGTTGCCGACAGGCTCCAGCGGCCTACCCGCAGGCATCGGGCGGGCAGCCCTCGATTACCTAGCCACCCCGGTCACCCGGGGTGCTGGTGGGCTCTTACCCCACCGTTTCACCCTTACCGCGCGACCGGAGCCGCACGGCGGTCTGTTTTCTGTGGCACTGTCCCGCGGGTCGCCCCGGGTTGCCGTTAGCAACCACCCTGCCCTGTGGAGCCCGGACGTTCCTCGGCAGCACCCGAAAGCGCTGACGCGGCCGCCCGGTCGACTCGTCCGTCGCATCGTCAAGTCTATCCCGCGGATCCGACCGCCCGGATCTTGGTAACTCCGGCACCAAATACGTGCCCAGGGTTACCAAGATCGCGAGTGGGGTCGGACGTACGGGACCCAGCGCGCAATCTTTTCGACGTTGGTCGATCTAGTCCCATTCGTCGGCGCGAAAACGCGTCATATCGACCACCGTCGAAATGCATCGAGTCCAGGACGACGCAGCGCCGACGAGCCGGGAGCGACCCGAGCAACGCCGCGCCAACGAACGCGTCCCCCGATAGCCTTGCCAGCACCATGGATCTCGGACACATCGCCCTGCTGCTGGCGGCCGGTCTCGCCGCCGGCACCGTCAACGCGATCGCCGGCGGCGGCTCACTGGTGACTTTTCCGGCGCTGCTGGCCACCGGCCTACCGGCGGTCGCCGCCAACGTGACCAACTCGGTCGCGGTCTTCCCCGGCTACGTGGCGAGCGTCGTGGGCAGCCGCCGGGACCTGGCCGACCTGGTCGCGGAGGACGCCCAGCGCGGCCGCCGCCGGCTGCTCGCCCTCCTGCCGACCGCGATCGCGGGTACGGTCGCCGGATGCGCCCTGCTGCTCGCCACGCCGGGGCGGGCGTTCGACGTCGTGGTCCCGTTTCTGGTCCTCGGCGCCGGCGCGGTGCTCGCGTTCCAGGATCGGCTGCGAAGCATTGTCGGCCATCCGCATGACATGCCGCCCCGCCGGCGCGCCCTGGCGCTGCACGGCATGGTCCTGCTCGGTTCCGTGTACGGCGGGTACTTCGGCGCTGCCCTGGGCGTGATGCTGGTCGCCGCCCTCGGGCTGGTCCTCGCGACGACGATCAACCGGGTCAGCGCACTGAAGAACGCGGTGTCCGCGGTGGTCGGGCTGGTCACGGTGCTGGTGTTCGGGGTATTCGGACCGGTCGACTGGGCCGACGTGGCGGTCCTCGCGCCGGCCACGATCACCGGCGGGTACGTCGGCGCGCGGGTGGCGCGGCGGCTGCCGGCCCGCGTACTGAAGGCGCTAATCGTCACCTTCGCGGGCGTGGTCGGCGTGGTCCTGCTGGTCCGCGCCTTCGCGTGAGCGTCAGGGGGGTCCCCCTGGAGCAGGGGGACCCCCCTTTCACGCGGCGGCGGGTTCGGCGGGGTGGTCGGCTGTTCCGGGTACGAGTCGGGGGTCGCCCTCGTCGGCCAGGTAGTCGTCGCCTGTGGTCGCGTCCGGCCCGTCCGGGGTCTTCGTGGCCCGCAGCACCAGCGTCACCAGGATGGCGACCAGCAGGTTGAGCAGCACCGCGAGGAAGCCGGTGTAGACGGTCACCTTGGTGTCGAAGCCCAGGTGCGACAGCGCGAACGCCGAGCCGCCGAAGTGCTCCCGCTTGGTCGCCACGTTCGGCGTGACGTAGAGCATCCAGAAGCCGGCGATCATGCCCACGGCCCAACCGGCGATCAGCGCACCCCGGTGGAACCAGCGGGTGTAGAGCCCGATCGCGACCGCCGGCAGCGTTTGCAGGATGATCACGCCGCCGATGAGCTGCAGGTCGATGGAGAACTGCGGGTCGAGGAAGAGGATGAACAACAGCGCGCCAAGCTTCACGATCAGCGAGGTGATCTTGCTGACCTGCGCCTCCTGGGCGGGCGTCGCGTCGCGCTTCAGGTACTCCCGATAGATGTTGCGGGTGAAGAGGTTCGCCGCGGCGATGGACATGATGGCCGCCGGGACCAGGGCGCCGATGCCGACGGCGGCGAACGCGACGCCGGCGAACCAACCGGGGAACATCTTGTCGAACAGCAGCGGCACGACGGTGTTGCTGTCGACCGTGCCCTGCGTCGCGCCGGCGAGCGGCTTGATCCCCGCCGCGATCGCCATGTACCCGAGCAGCGCGATCAGGCCGAGCAGGAACGAGTACGCCGGCAGCGCCGACATGTTCCGCTTGATCACGTCACGGTTCCGGCTGGCCAGGACGCCGGTGATGCTGTGCGGGTACAGGAAGAGCGCCAACGCCGACCCGAACGCGAGCGTGACGTACTGCCACTGGTTGGTGCCGTTGAGCAGGATGCCGTCGGTGGGTACCGAACGCGATGATGATCGGCAGGTGCCGGGCCAGCGCGTTGTCCCCGGTGACGCCCATGGTCTTGAGGACCGCCTCGATGCCCACCAGTTGCAGCGCGATGTAGGGCATCGTGGCGACGATGCCGGTGACGGCGATCACCAGGGCGAGGGTCGGCGAGCCGAACCGGGCCCGCACGAAGTCCGCCGGGGTCACGAAGCCGTGCCGGTGCGACACCGACCAGAGGCGCACCAGGACCAGGAGCGCCATCGGATAGATGATGACCGTGTACGGGACGGCGAAGAAGCCGAGCGCGCCGCCGCCGAACAGCAGCGCGGGCACGGCGACGAACGTGTACGCGGTGTACAGGTCACCGCCGATGAGGAATCAGGTGATCCAGCTGCCGAAGTTGCGCCCTCATCTGGTAGACCAGCGTGGTCGTGCCCACGCCGACGAAGATGAACGCCAGTTGCAGCCAGTAGAAGCGCGGGAAGCCGAAGACCGCCGGGTCTTTCGCGTTGAAGAGCGGCACGAGAAGTGGCAACACGATCGGGATGAGTAACAGCCAGTTGAGCGGGCTGCGCTCGTGTTCGCGTACCTGCTCGGTTGGGGGCGAAGCCATGAGATCCTCCTGACCGTCGCGGGGTGTGCGGGAGGTAACCAGATCAAGTACCGGCCAACCGGGCTCGGTGCGTCCTGGTGCGCCGAACGGCTTCCGAACTGCGCCGAGCGGTCACGTCCGCCTCCGCCACCCCGGCGGACGTGATGATCAGGCGTCGACCGGCGAGGCGACGACCGCACTCTCGGGCTCGTCCGCCGGCGGCTCGCTGAACGGCCGCGAGTGCCACTCGCCGTCCTCGTCCACCCAGGCCTGGCTGTCGGGGGGCAGCTCGGCGAAGCGGGCCAGCCACGGCTGGGCCTTGTACAGCTCGCCGAAGTAGACCCAGCCGTTGGCCTCGTCGGCGTAGCCGCGCTCGTCCAGGAAGTCCCACTGCCCGTCGGCGTCGTGGGTGACCGCCACGATCGGCAGCGTCCCGGCGATGACCTCGGGCGAGGCCATCACGGTCGTGTCCGGCTCGAGGTGCTGAAACGGCCAGTCCGCCGACAGCTCACCGACCAGCTTCCACGGGCCGGGCGGGTGCCTGTCGACAGGTACCCATGCCTGGGGCTGGCGCTCCCGGCAGGTGGCGGTGGCGTTCTCCGCCCACGGCCAGCGGCCCTCGCGGTCCGGCCACACCAGCTGGCGTACCGGCACGTCGGCGGTGCCGTAGTAGCCGCACGCCGGGCCGAACAGCGCCCGGTGCCAGGTGGGCGAGATGGCGCGCAGCTGCACCGGGAACTTCTCCAGCACCCCGTCGAACGGCACGGCGTCGCCGATGTCGCGCGAGCGCAACAGGCGCACGCAGCTGTTGAGCCAGATCTGCATGTCCTGCTCGCGCAGGCCGAACATGGCCACCTCGGGCACCTCGTACGAGTGCCAGAGGCCGATCGTGAACGCGTACGGGGTCTCCCCGCTGATCGCCACGACAGCCCATCCCACGTCCGCGACCGTGTCATGGACCCACTGGTCCCACGGGCCGCGCTCGCGGCTCGTGTCGCAACAGCCGAAGGAGGTGTGGGTCGGCATCGTCGCCACCTTTCGTCAGGAGACCCCAGCGAGGTGAGCGGTGTCGTTGACGGCACGTACGGCGATCCCGCCGTCCGGCCAGTAGTCCACCATGGACAAGCCGGCGGGGTCGAGATAGCAACGGTGCAGGAAGGCAGGGCCGGCGTCCAGCGCATCCCGCAGGATCAGTTTGATCGGTGACACATGACTCACGACGGCCACCCGCTCCCCGGGGAACCCGGAGCGGATGCGTTCGGCCGCCCGCGCCGCACGCCCCGCCACCTCGTCGAACGACTCGCCACCCGGCGGCGGCACCGACGATGACGCCAGCCAGGCGCGCATCTCGTCCGGCCAGCGCTCGCCGACCTCGGCGAAGGTGAGCCCCTCCCATTTGCCGAAGTCGCATTCGATCAGGTCGGGATCCTGACGTACCGGCACGTTGCCGGCCGCCTGCGCGATCAGCTCCGCCGTGCGCACGCACCGGCTCAGCGGCGAGGTGACCACCGCGCTCACGGGTGCGACCCGGGCCGCCACCGCGCGCGCCTGCGCCAGGCCGCGCGGGGTCAGCGCGACGTCGCCGCGGCCGGAGTACAGCCGGCGGGCGGTGTAGTCGGTCTCGCCGTGGCGGACCAGGACCAGCCGGGTGGCCGGGCCGGCCGGCGGCGTCCAGGACGGGGCCGGGACCGAGGCCGCCACGACTGGGGCAGGCTCCTCGGGGGCCGGTTTGCCGTCCATCGCCGCGTTGGCCAGCGCGTCGGCCCGCTTGTTGCGCTCCCGGGGAATCCACGAGAAGCGCACCACCCGAAACCGGCGGACCAGCTGCGCGGCCTCGGCGGCGAGCGGGCGCAGCCCAGGATGCTTGATCTGCCAGCGCCCCGCCATCTGCTCGACAACGAGCTTGGAGTCCATCCGGACGTCGACCTCATCGGCGCCCAGCTCCGCGGCGACGGTCAGACCGGCGATCAGGCCCTGGTACTCGGCGACGTTGTTGGTCGTGGTCCCGAGCGCCCCGAGGCGCTGGGCCAGCACCGCACCGGTGTCGGGATCGAGCACGACCGCCCCGTAACCGGCCGGCCCGGGGTTGCCCCGCGCCCCGCCGTCCGCCTCGACGATTACCTTCACAGGCCCGACTCCTCCGTGCGGATGAGGATGCGCCGGCACTCCTCGCACCGCACCACCTCGTCGGGGGCCGCCGCCTTGACCCGGGCCCGCTCACTGCCGGCCAGCTCGAGCCGGCAGCCTCCGCAGCGGCCCGCGCGCAGCAGCGCGGCCCCGATCCCGCTCTGCTCGCGGATCTTCTCGTAGAGCGCCACGAGGTCGGCCGGCAGATCCGCGACGAGGGGAGCGCGCCCGGAGCGGCGGAACTCCTCGTCCCGGGCCAGCTCGGCGAGGATCTCATTCCGGCGCCGCTCGACCTCCGCGCGCGTGTCACGCGTCGCGGTCAGGCGCGCTTCGACCTCGTCGAGTACGCCCTGAGCGGACTCCCGTTGCTCCATCAGCTCCAGCTCGGCGTCCTCCAGCTCGCTCTGCCGCCGGGCAAGGGTGCCCAGCTCGTGCTGCAGCGCCTCCAGCTCGCGCGCCGGCCCGGTGCCCACGTCGAGGCGCGCCTGGTCCTTCGCGGCCCGCACCCGCACCTGGTCGACGTCCTTGTCCAGCCGGGCGATGTCCCGGTCGAGGTCATCGACACCGACCTGTACGCGCACCCGTTCGTCTTCGAGGGCGGACAGCTCGCGCGCCAACCGGTCCAGCTCCGCGTGCTCGGGAAGGTTCTTGCGCTTGTGCGCGAGCTGGGCCAGCGCGGTATCGATCGCCTGCACGTCGAGCAGGCGGCGCTGGGCTTGTGGTTCGGCCTTCATGCTTGCGGCTCCTCGGTGGTCGAGCGGGCGTGCAGCGTCCAGGGGTCGGTGTCGACGTCAGAGACGACGGTCTCGATGCCGAGCACGCCCCGCACGTGCGCGGCGAGGTCGTCCAACCACGGCCGCTCTGTCGCCCAGTGTGCCGCGTCGAGCAGCGCGGGGCCGCCCTCGGCCACGTACTCGCTCGCGGGGTGGTGGCGCAGGTCGGCGGTGAGGTACGCGTCGGCGCCGGCCGCGACGGCGTCGGCGAGGTAGCGGTCGCCCGCTCCCCCGCACACCGCCACGGTTCTGATGTGCCGGCCCGGGGCCCCCGCGGCCCGTACTCCCCACGCGGTCGCCGGCAGCGCATGGGCCGCGAGGTCGGTCAGCTCGGCCAGGGTCAGCGTCTCCGGCAGCCGGCCGACCCGACCCGCGCCGCGCCCCTCGGCGGCCGGCACCCCGGGCACCGGCCGCAGTGGCCGCAGGTCGACCAAGCGCAGCCGCGCGGCGAGCGCGTCGGAGACGCCCGGGTTGGCGACGTCGGCGTTGGTGTGCGCGGTGTAGAGCGCGATGCCAGCCCGGATGAGGCGGTGGATCACGCGTCCCTTGTACGTCGTCGGTGCCACCGACGAGACTCCGCGCAGGATCAGCGGGTGGTGCGCGACGATCATTTGCGCGTCGACGCGGAGCGCCTCCTCGACCGTCTCGGGCACGCAGTCGACCACGCACAGCACCCGGCGCACGGTCGCCTCGGGCTCGCCCAGCACGAGGCCGACGCGGTCCCAGTCCTCGGCCCACCCGGACGGGTAGCGCTCTTCGAGGACGGCCACGACTTCCGTGACGGTGGGCGGCTGGGCGACGGTCACGGCGGCAGGCTACCCCACCCGGCCCACGGGCATTCGCCTACTACAGCGGGTGGCCGGATGCGACCGGGAGCACATGAATTCCAGCCCTGCCGAGGACAACGCAATCCCGGTGTCCGTGCAGGTGAATGGGTACGGGAGGTTAATCAAACGTTCCGCCCCGCCGTAGGCATCTTCGGCCGGGTATTGGAACCGGGGCCCGCTCTGCCCCACAATGACGACGTCCTCAGCGTGGTCGGCGAGCGCGGTCGCGCCGGGGGCGCACGGCGGCAACGCGGTCGAGGCAGGTCGGCCGGTCGCCATCAGGGGGACGTGCGGAGGCGACCGGTCAAGCGGATGGCACCGGGTCGTCGCAACATGCTACCGGCCATCCGCGGCCCCTGGGAGGACACCCATGATCACGGCGGAGACGATCCGTAACATCACCGAGTTCCGGGGAGACGGCCTGCCGGTCGTCTCCGCGTACGTGGGAGCCCCGCACGATCCGGGGGCGGTGCTCCACCAGATCCGCCCGCTGGCCGACGACCCGTCGTTGAGCGGCCCCGCCCGCGAGTCGCTGCGCGCCGACGTGGACCGGGTCGGCAAGGCGCTGACCAACCAGTCCCGGGGCACCGGGTCGATCGCCGTGTTCGCCTGCGCCGGCCGGGATTTCCTGCAGACCGTGGCGCTGCCGCGAACCGTACGCGACCGGATCGTCGTCGACGCCTCCCCGTGGGTGCGCCCGATGACCGCCGTGCTCGACGAGTACCCCCGGTGTTGCGTTCTTGTTCTTGGCCAGAACCTCTGGGAGTACTGGCAGGGCGAGCTGCGCGTGGTCGGTGAGGCGTCCGGCCGGCACGTCGCGCAACTGCTGCGTACCCGCGGCTGCGAGCTGCTCGTGGTCGGCGGCAGCGCCGACAAGCTCCCGCGGTTCGTCAACGCGCTCCCGCCCGACCTGCAGGCGCTGGTCGCGGTCACGTTCGTGGCCGACCGCACCAGCGTGGACCGGGTGCGCTGGCACGCGGAGGCCGCCGTCAGCCAGCGCCGGCGCGAGGCCGACTTCCGCCTGGTGTCCGAGATCTTCACCGCGGGCGGGGATCGCGAGGCCACGGCGCTCGGGCTGCCCCGCTGCCTGCGCGCCGGCTCGGTCGGAGCGGTGGGACGGCTGCTGGTGCAGGACGGCGCGTCTGTGACCGGCGTCGTGTGCGAGGCGTGCGGCTGGCTGGGCCTGGCCGGCAAGACCTGCGCCGCCTGCGGCTGCCCGGTGCGCCGCAGCCCGGACGTCGTCGACGAGCTGGTCGAGACCGTCATCGACCAGGGCGGCTCGGTGCGCCACATCCGGGAGAAGACGCCGCTCGCCGGCTGGGTCGTGGCGGCCGAGCTGCGCGGCCGGGTCCCCGACGAGCCGATGGACGGCGCCGAGCTGGCCTGGACGGAAGATCTCACGATCTCCACCGGGCCGACCAAGGAGCTCGCCGGCCGGGCCTAGCTGATCTGCACCTGTCCGGTCGGCGCCGCCTCGCGGGCCTCGGTCCCTTCTGCCGGCGCCTGGTCTGCCGGCCGCTCTTCTTTGCCCGCGGTCGGCTCCGGCTTGAGCCGTCCCCGCCGGGACTCCCACAGATCGCGCACGACGACCTGGATCATGCCGGCGACCGGGATGGCCAGCAGTGCACCCAGGATGCCGGCCAGCTCGACCGCGATCAAGATGCTGACCAGCACCGTCAGCGGGTTCAACTGCACCGTGCGGGAGAAGATGATCGGCTGGAGCAGGTGGTTCTCCACCTGCTGGTACACGATGAAGAAGACCACGACGACGATGCCCGCGGTGAGTGAGTGCACGAAGCCCGCCAGCGCCGCCACGATCGCGCCGAGCGTCGCGCCGACCAGCGGAATCAGGTCGGCGATGGCCACGAACAGGGCGATCAGCCCGGCGAAGGGCACGTTCAGGACCAGCAGCACGACGTAGGTCAACAGCCCGCAGATCACGCTGATCAGCAGGTTGCCGCTGATGTAACCGGTGATCGTCCTGGCGCAGTCGCTGCCCACCCGCCGGATGCGCTCGGCCCGTCGGGGGTCGAACAGCGCCAGGAACTCGTCGAGCATCCGGGGCGCTTGCAGCACCATCAGGTACGCCAGCACGAAGATCGTCAGGATGCCGGCGACCGTGGTAGCCGCGCCGCGCACGACGGCCAGGGTCGGCGCGCCCAGCCCGCTCGCGTACGCCCGGAACTGGTCGCTGTGCTGCTGCACGTACTCCACGACGTGGAACCGCTGGATCAGCCCGCCGACCGGGCCGCGCCCCTCCCGGGCGTCGCGGATCAGGTTGGGCACCTCGTCGGCGAACTGCGCACCCTCCCTCACAAGCGGCACGGCGAACAGCGTCACCAGGCCGGCGAGGGCCGCGAAGACGACCAGGAACACGACGAGCGTCGACAGCCAGCGCTTGCACCACGCGGCGCGCCGCTCGACCCAGTTGGCAAGCGGGTGCAGCGCGGTCGCGAAGAACGCCGCGATGATGATCCACGTCAGGACCCGGCGCGCCTCGTACACCAGCAGCAGCCCGAGCACGGTCAGCAGGACCATGCCGATGACGATCGCTGTGATGCGCACCGGGGAACGCTCGCTCTGGGAAGTCACCCCGGTGTTACTCCCCGCACGGGACCTCGCCAAACGTGGCGCCGCATTCGCCGGAGTCACTCCTGCTGCTCCCGGCGCTCCCGGCGCTCCCGGCGCTACGGCCGCTCCCAGCGCTCCCGGCGCTCCCGGCGCTCCCGGCGCTCCCGGCGCTACGGCCGCTCGCGCCGGGAGCGGACCGCGGGCGCGAGAGCCGCGATCGCCCCGGCCAGCACCAGGAGCACCAGCAGTGCCCGGCCGAGGCCGACGTGCTCGGCCAGGACACCGATGAGCGGTGGGCCGACCAGCAGGCCGCCGTAACCGACTGTGGAGACCGCGGCGATCGCGTCGGTCGGGCGGTCCGGCGTCTCCCCCGCGGCGCTGATCGCGGCGGGGAAGATCAGGCAGATCCCGAGCGCCCACAGCACCACACCCAGGTAGGCCAGCGGCAGCCACGCCCCGAACACGGTCGCCGTGACGCCGGCGACGGTGACCAGGCCGCCCAGCCCCACCGCGCCGTGCCGGCCGAGCCGTTCCGTGATCGGGGTGCCCGCGAACCGGCCCACCGCCATGGCGAACGCGAACGCGGCGTAGCCGGCGGCGCCCATCGATGCGGAGGTGTGCCGGACATCGACCAGGTAGAGCGCCAGCCAGTCCGCCGCTGCGCCCTCCACCGTCACCGAGCACAGCGTGATCACCCCGATGATCACCAGGCGGGAGCTGCGCAGCGCGCGCCAGGCCGACTCGTGCCGCTCCTCCCGGCCGACCTCCTGGTCGGCGATGAACACCTTCAGGCCGCCGAGTACAAGTGCGGCGCTGAGCGCGCCGGCCACCCCGAAATGCACAGACACCGGGGTACCGAGTTTTGCCGCTCCCGCGCCCAGCGCGGCGCCCACGATCCCACCCACGCTCCAGCAGGCGTGGTAGCGCGGCATCCACTCCCGCAGGGCGCGCTGCTCGACCGTGCTGCCCTGGACGTTCATCGACACGTCCCAGGCGCCGTAGAGCAGGCCCCACACGAACAGCGCCGCCGCGAGTATCGGCAGCGACGGCACCAGGCCGAGCACGAACAGCGCCATGCAGGCGGGGAGCGCGGTGACCGCTACGGCGTTGCGGCTGCCGAACCGGCGGCACAGCCACCCGGTCGACGGCATGGAGACGAGCGAACCGACACCCGGCGCCAGCAGCACGAGGCCCAGCTCGGCCGCGCTGGCTCCGAGCCGGTCGCGGGTCGCCGGCAGCCGGGAGACCCACGTGCCGAGCAGGCCGCCGCTGACCGCGAAGACGAGCGCCGTGCCGAACGCCGCACGGCGCAGCCGCTGGTATGTGAGCTGCTCGGTAACCGTCAACGCGGGATCCTCGCTCCTCGGGGCCGCCGGTCTTCCCGAGCGTATAGCGGAGGGACGCTCAACCACCCGAAGTCGATTGCAGGCAGGGTTGGGCCTGGCTAGCGTCGCGGCCGTGACCCCGACATTGCGCACCGGCCGGCCCGGTTTTGCCGACACCCTGCTGGTCGAAGTGCTGACCAGCATCCCGGCGGCTCACGTCCCCTTCATCGCGCCATGACCATCGGGTACGAGTGGCGCGGCCGCTTCGACAACCCCGAACTGAACGCCCTGCACGCCAAGAGCTTCGGCCACCCACCGCTCGATGACGACTGGTGGACGCAGGTCAACCGGCACAGTCTGGGCTGGGTATGCGCGCGAGACGGTGCGGCCCTCGTCGGATTCGTCAACGTCGCCTGGGACGGTGCGATCCACGCCTTCCTGCTCGACCCCGTCGTGGCCGCACCGGCTCGTCGGCAGGGCGTCGGTACCGAACTGGTCGCCATCGCCGTCCGGGAGGCCCGCGCCGCCGGGTGCGAGTGGCTGCACGTCGATTTCGAGGACCATCTGCGGTCGTTCTACTTCGACTCGTGCGGGTTCACACCCACCATCGCCGGCTTGATCAGGTTGTAGGTCGCGGTCCGGGCCGTCGGCCGTCGCGGTCAGGGCCGGCGGCCCAGGAAGGACAGGAGCCGATCCTGGGCGGAGGCATCATTGGCTACCGGCTGCCGGTCGGCGAACATCCCGCTGGGCCGGACCACCTCGTCCAGCGGTTCGAGCGTGGCAAGGAGCGGGACGACCAGGTGGTCGGGGAGCTGGATCGACTGTCCGGTGGCGCTCGCCAGGTCCCACCCGTGCACCAGTGGCTCGATGGCCGCCTGACCCAGCCCATCGTCCACCCGAAGGCTGCCCTGCAACGTCGCCACCTCCGCGTCCAGGTCGACTCGGCCCAGACCCTGCTCGATCTCGGCTCGACGCGCTCGCCAGGCTCCGGTCGGGTCGTCGCCGGCTATCGATGCCGGATCCGTGGCGGGCGGCACTGGAGCCGCACCCGCGGCGATCGCCAAGATCATGCGTGAGCCGTGGATGACGTGCCCGACCACGGCTCTGGCGCTCCAGCCGGTGCACGGCGACGGGTTGTCCCACCGGTCGTCGCGCACCCGCTCCACGATCGCACCGAACAGGTCGAGCGCGTCCCGGTAGCGCTGAACACCTGACTCCATGACAGCCTCTCGATCATCCTGGTTCCGGACCCGGTCCATGGTGTCAGGTCGTGGCGGTCGCACCGCGACGGCGACCTCCGCCGTATGCCCCATCCGCGCGGCGGGTCACGGCCCGGCACTCGGCGCGTCGTCGCCGGTCACGGCTCGCCAGGCCGCTGTCAGGACCGCGGCGTCATCGCCGACCAGATCCGGGGCACCAACGGCCATGGCTGCGTCGAGCAGCGCCGCCATCGCGGTCGACCACGGCTCGGAAATCAGCTCGTCGCCCTCATCGTCGATGGTGATGGCGTCGGCCTTCCCGCGCAGCCGCGCACTATCCGTTACCGCGCGATAAGCGACCATCAGCCCGGCACCGATTGGCGAGCCGGACCGGCCGGAGCCGTGAGCCGCGAGCGTGCCGGCAACATCGTGATCCTCAGAAACAGGCCTCTCCTGATCCGCTGACAACCATTGCGCCCAGGCCCTGCGGTATGCATCCGCAGCGCCCGGGTGCCGGGCCGATGCCAGCCGTGCGGCAGTGTCTTCCGTGAGAGAGCGGCTGACGTTGATGACGTCGACCACCGCACCGCCGTGGGGTCCGAAGAGGATCGAGGGTGGAAGCTCCTCCAGCACGTCGACGGCCAGCGCACGCGTGTACCCGGCAGTGGGTTGAAGCTCGCTCGCGGCCCGCCTCATCGCCGCCTTCTCCTCGTCCGTGCGCGGCGGCACGATCGCGACGCGGAACAGCCGACCCGGCCAGCGCGCGACGATAACCCTCTCGATCGAGTGATTGACCACGATCCACGGTGGCTCCAACGACCCCGTCGCCACTCGCTTTCCCACAGTCGCATGTGCCATCGGACCAGAGGTGTCGTCGCGTACGTACACGAAGCCCGCAGCCATGCAGCCGGACACTACCGGTCCTCTCGTCTCGTCGGCCCGGATTCCTACTCGGTTGATGTGAGGGCTCCGCGGGGCGGCAACACTCTGCAGCCCGCCCGCAATCACCGTGCTGCGCACACACCGAGGTTTGGGCAGAGGCCGAGCAGCGCCCGGTCGCGTTCGGTGAAATCCTCGCGGGCGATGCGAAGGTGGACACCATGACGCAGTGGGAGTACTCGCGCGTGACGCGCGTTCGCGACGCAGACAAGACGACAGTCGACTGGATCAGCCCCGACGGACAGCTGGCACGACTGTCTGGAAACGACGATGTCCTGGTGGCATTGAACAGGTTCGGCTCCGAGGGGTGGGAGCTGGTAGCGGTAACTGAAACGCAACGTGACCACTCAGAGGCGTACCACCTTAAGCGCGAAGTACCAGATCACCCTGTGCGCAGGGGTTGGTAGGGTCTCGGCCGGTGTCGAAGGCGCAAATGATCTAGAACCGTTACCGTAGCGTAGGCGGCCAGCGTTCGGTTTCGCAGCCGATCGCTTCGGGGGAGGGCCACGAGATCGCGGGGCGACGAGTTCGGCCTCCGCTGCGGCCCTGGTGGCGCCCATCGTCGGCGCCGCAACCCTCGGCGGCCCCGCTCGGCGGCCGCACCGCCCTTGGCCTGGTCGCTGCCTTCGCCACCACGGCCGATGGTTGGAAGACGCTACGCCACCTGGACTAACTGCCGGCGTGCCGCGCAGCTTCGGCCGCTCCAGCGTGACCGCCCCGGCGGTGGTCTTCACCGTGATCGGGCAGAACCCGTTGCGCGAACCCGGCCGCGTCTCGGGGGCCTCGGCGCGGCGCTGGTAGCGGACCCGGCCCAGGAACTCATCGACCTCGGCCTCGACCACGGTGTGCATGATCAGACGGGCGGCCGAACCCAACGGTTGGTCGACGCGGGTGGTTCGTTCGCGCCGAGAGTGCCGAGGGTGGCTCAGGTGACCACGGGGGCAGCCCGAGCGGCGGCGCGGGCCTGCCAGATGGCGACTACCAGCGTGCCGAGGCCGAATACCACAGCCGCGAACCAGACCAGGCCGCCGAGGATGGGGATCAGCGCCAGCACCCGAAGAATCGCCCAGCCAACCAGGAACGCGACCACCCACGCCGTGCGTGTCCGTAGAACCGACCGGCCCAGAATCCAGGCGCTGGCGCTGTACCCGAGCGCATAGATCAGCCCCAGCGCCGCCAGCACGCCAAGACCGAGCGGGATCCCCACCAGGGTGACCAGCGCGAGGATCGCCAGGATCGGCAGGCCGAAGAACACCAACAGCCCCCACCCGATCGACGGGCCGATCCGAGTGCGGCCCGCCTCCAGGATCCTGCCGGCGCCACGCCCGACCAGCCACAGCAGCACCAGCCCGACCACTAAGGTCGACACCGACACCGCCAGCCAAAACGCGAAGCGCCCGGCCCAGCCGAACCCCTCCCACCTGAGGTTGGTCTGCACCCGCCGGGTCGTCCCGCCGATCGTCGCTCCCGACGCCACCACCGGAGCATCCCGGGAGACTACGTCGCCGGTGACGTTGGCCCCGCTGCGCAACTCCACCCGGCCGTTGAAGGCGACCACGTCGCCGTTGACCCGGCCGGAGATCGTGACCGGGGCGTCGAAGGCGGTCAGCGACCCGTCCACGGTGCCATCCACGGTCGAGGAGCCATGGAAGACGACCAGGTCGCCGACCTGCTGGCCCTGAGGCACGTCGGCCCGGCCGGACAGGACCACGAATGCCTCCGAACCTTGGCCGTCCTGCGCCCAGGCCGGCGTGGCCACGACGAGCGGGATCAGGAACAGCAGGCCGATGGTGAGCGATCGGCGCATGTGACCACCTCCGACGCGTGGCGCCCATCCCCGTGTCGCGTGCTCCCCAGCGGCGTCCATCCGGCAGAGCGCCGGATGGAAAACAAGGCAGCTGCGGTCTCTCACGTCCCGCCTCGTCCTAGCGGTGCTGCTCAGGCCGCATCCGTCGTCCCGTCATGCAAATACTCTGCACCGCGCGCCTCCGCGACACCGACCAACGGAGCGACGCCGCTGAGGAGAAGGCAGGCGTTGTAGCGCGTCACCGGGCTGGTTGAATCCACTAACGAACTCGTGCGCCTGCGCGGAAGACGGCGCTGACAGCATGCAAGGCGGCAAGGTCGGTGAGAGGATCACCGTCCACGGCCAGCAGGTCGGCGTCGAAGCCCGGCGCAATACGACCCTTGCGTTCGCCGACACCGCAGGCCTGGGCCGCCAACGACGTCACCGTGCGCAGCGCCTCCACTGTGGAGAATCCACCGATCTCGGGCATTCTCGCCACGCCGTAGGGGAGCACATGATGCGGTTTGGGCGGTCCGATGCCGGCATCGCTGCTGCAGACAATCACGACGCCGGCGCGGCGCAGCTGTCGCAGGACGGCCATGGCCTGGGGCACCATCGCGGCGAACCGCGGTGGTGGCGTGAACCCTGGCAGCAGTCCGACGGTACGCGACACGACGATACCGGCCCGGGCTATCGCCTCGATCACATCCGGGTCGCCGCGCATGCCGTCGGCAGTCATGAACGAGCAGTGCTCGATCATGTCGACGCCAGCCGCGACAGCGTTAGCGATGCCCGGTACGGCATGGGCATGCGCGGTGACCGGTAGACCGTGCCGATGCGCTTCCTCGACGGCCACGCGCAGCTCGTCGCGGCTGTATTGAGTCTGGTGGGAGTGAGTGCCCGGGGTTAGCTCGCCGCCGCTGGCCATGACCTTGATGACGTCCACGCCCCGCTCGGCGTGAGCACGGACCGCAGCCCGCACGGCGTCGATTCCCTGCGCCTCACCGCCGAGGAACCAGCAGTGGCCGCGATGGGTGGTGATGGGTGGGCCGGCAGCGAGAACCTGCGGGCCTGCGGCGGGATTGCCGGCGAGCTCGTCGCGTAGCCGCAGCGCCAGGTAGCCGCGGTCGCCCAGATCGCGCACGGTGGTGATCCCGGCGTCAAGACAGCTGCCCGCGGCCGCACGCATTCGGTCGAGAACCTCGTCGTCACCCTCGCCGGCGAGCTGGCCGACGGGATCGAGGCTGGCGTCGAAGGCCAGGTGCAGGTGGGCGTCGATGAGCCCGGGCAGCAGTGTCGCCGAGCCGAGGTCGACCACTTCCGTTCCCGCAGGCGGCTTCGCACCAGCCCGCACCGCCACCACCCGCTGTCGGTCAACGAGCACCAGCGGCCGCTCGACCGGAACGGAAGCGGCTCCATCGAATAACCGGCGCGCGCGGATTGCCAGCATCGTTCTTCCCGAAACTCCGAGATCCAAATCGTTCAGCCAAGCACAGGGCCGTCGTCGTGAGTGCGCTCCGCGGGGCCTGGGACCATCATCCGTATGTCAGCTTTTGTCTCCTGGGGTCGCCGCGGCGGTTGATAGTGACGGGGTCAACCGGACCCTTTCGTCACGAACGATCATGACGAGTTTGGTGGACCAGAGGTTGGAAGACGGAGGGGGGCCGGGCTGGCCCGGCCCCCGGTTGGATTCAGCTGCCAGCCGCCGTGCTGTAGAACGCGTCGCTGAGCTGGTGGAATGGGTCCGTCCCGGTCGCCTGGACGAAGAACGGCGTGAACGTGCTCCCGAAGCTGTCGAGGCCCTCGTAATCGCCCACGAAGTAGCCTCCGGCGTAGGGGGCCGTTCGCATGTTGAAGGACGCTGGCGTGAGCCGGGCCTCATCGCTGAAGTGTGCGCTGTCGAACGGGTCGGCGGCGTGGTGGTGGACGATCCAGTAATCCGTGCTCAGCGCCGCGTCGCCGGATGCGTCGTTGCGGAAGTCGTAGTACGTCACCGCGACGTCGCCGTTGGCCGCCACGTGGACCGATGCGGTGAAGGCCTGCACGCCTGACGGCGTGTGGTTCACCTTGACCGGCGCGGACCACACATGGCCGCCGTCGGTCGACCGCGCGATCAGGATCGTGTCGTCGACCGGGTTGCCGCCCACGGTCGCCGTCTGATGCGACTGCCAGACGGCGTACATCGTGCCGGGTGAGCCGGAGGTGGGGTCGACCGCGAAGTCGGGGAGGATGTCGCCCGTGCGAACCAGCAGGCACGGTGTCGACGGTGTGTTGTCTCCGAGGCAGTTCACCGGCTCGGGATCGCGAACGCCCCTGTCGCCCATGTTGGCGATGATCGTTGGCGTCGACGACCAGGTCGTGCCCTGATCGGTCGAGAAGATGACCGCGGCGTTGTCCCCTCGCTGAATGCCCCCACCGTTGGATCCCCTGATGTAGTTGAAGCCGTCGACGAGCGTCCCGTCGGGCAGCACCACGATCTGGTTGCCGATCGTCTGCGTCCGTCCGGCGTTGGGGGCGAAGATCGGGTGCGCCGTCTCCCAGGTCGCGCCGTTGTCGGTGCTTCGGGCGAACCACGCCGGTCCGCGGAAGGCGGGCGCGTGCGCGTACGCCTGCGGCGGGGTCAACGGGTTGTCGTTGGGCGACTCGATGCGATCCCACACCGCGTAGACATTGTTGGTGTGCACCGGGTCGGCCGTGATCGACTCCTTGTCGTTGAACAGGTTCGCCAGCGGTCCAGAGTTGGAGTTGTCCTCCCGGATGGTGGTCGTGCGTTGCCAACTCTTGCCGCCGTCGAGCGACCTGCTCACCAGCACGGCGTTGTGCGCTGTTGACCGGTCGAACGAGATGCTGATCGCGTGCAGCGTCCCCAGTCCGTTCGCCGGGCTCGGCGACCAGGACAGCCACGGGTCCGACGCCCGTTCGTAACCGCCGCCATTGGCCGGCGTTCCGCCGGCGCAGTTGCTGAAGGCGGGCCAGCTCTTCGACCAGGTTGTCCCGCCGTCGCTCGACACGCCCGCGACGAGGCCGTGGGCACCGCCGTCCGACCAGCGGTCCTGCTGCCAGAAGCCGGCCAGATCATTCGGGTCCTGCGGGTTGACCACGAACCACGGCTCGATCTCGGTGTCCGGGAAGTTGACCCCAGCCACCTCAGTCGAAGTGTGGAAGCCCTCACCAGGGCCACCGCACCCGGCGGCGAATGGGCTGGCCCCTCCGCTGGCCAGCGTCGGTCCCGTGACCGAGTACGTGTTCGCGCGGGCGGGCCCGACGGCGACGAACATGCAAACCACCATGAGTGCGACCGGGGCCACTAGTCTTTTCATCGCTCCTCCTCATCGAGCATGCGCTGGCCGCCCCCGGCGCAATCGGCACGGACGACTTGCGGACGTCGGCCCATCTCCTTCTCCGCGGGCGCTGCGATGTGTCGCAACCAGTCCCGCAGGACACCGGGCAACCATTTATGGACCACCGGCCGCTCACCACGCCTAATGCGTTTCGGCTCATCCAGCCTCGCCCACATTGAGGCGATTTGGAAGACCCGTCTAACTTGAGCTTTGATCGCCCGCCTCGATGATTTGAAAAGCGTTGGGCGGTTCTGGTGCGTCGCCGGGACATGAGGGCGACCACGAATGTGTCGGCTGGGTGACACGGACGAAGGGTCCTCACAGCCGCCTGCGCGAGGATCAATGGCCCGTTAATGACCCGCAGGCCGACTCGGGTCGCCCAACAAGCGAGGACGCTGGCTCCGACGTCGGTCCTGACCAGGGTCTTTATCGCGGAGCGGGTGCGGGGAATCGAACCCCTTGCCAGCTTGGGAATCACGCAAGATCGGTCCGTTGGTGGGCGTGCACCCGGGTAACGGTGGTCCCGAGCGGCCTGGGCTACCCCGGTTTGTCCCGGACTTTAGCCCGCAGGTGGCCCGGTGATCGCCGCCCCGCAAAGTCGACGCGGCTTGTCGGCCCATGTCTTAACGCAGTTGTGGCGCGGTGAACGAACTCAGACGGGATCTTGAACGTGTCGGAGCACAGACTCTACACGCACAAGGTGTAATTTTTACGGTCTTGTCGCTGGTTCTCGCAATTGCTGCGCTTTTCATTTGCTACGCGGGGATAACAAAGCTCGCGCACCGCCCCTGTCTAATAGAGATGCTCCGGAGCGTTGTCCGATCGCTTACGTCTATCAATCGTTAGGAGCTGCCTGTGCTTGCTTCCCGGAAGCGTCGAGGTCAGGGTCCCCAGCGCCATGACAGGCCCTGCCGGTTCAGTCTGGACGACGCCGCCGCCATCACCTACCTGACCATGCTCTACACCCAGATGCGCGACCTCGACCAGCGCCTGGCCAACATCGGCGGATTCCCCGGCGGGAACTGGCCCCACCCAGTCAGCGACCTGTCCAACGGCCGGGTCCACGACGGCGGCACGACCCTCGACTGGAACATCAAAACTTGATGAACACCCACCCCGACACCAACAACAACCCCCGCGTCCGGGTCCCCGACACCGCCGCGATGCGCCGATCCCCCTGGCGTCTGATCCGCGCCACCGTCATCGTGCTCGTCCTGCTCACCTTCTTCACCGCCGGCGGCATCAGCATCGTCCGCGCCGGCGAACTCCCCGGCCTGCCCTTCGCCATCGGCGGCGCCATCGCCCAGCTCACCGTCATCGTCTTCTTCGTGGCCACCCTCCGCGTCCGAGCAACCCTTGACGGCGACACCGTCTCCCGGCGCGCAGTCACCGCAGCCCGCCGCACGGTCGCCGCCCTGCGCGTCACGCTGTGGATCACCATCGTCGGACTGACGGCGTATGGGCTGGTGCGGGCGCTTCAGGGCGATGGGTGGACCCTCCTACCCACGCTGATCATCGACGTGATGCTCTGGCTCCTGGCCAAAGGCATGACCCGACTGCGCAACGGCCTCCATACCCTTGCGAACAATTCGTAGCTTCCGCCCAGTCGATCATTGCGAGCGCGACAAGGTTTAGGAACGCGGTGCTGTTACCGATCGTTGGGCAACCTCTACCTCGATGCCCGCAGCCTAGCGGTGTGCTGACACGCAAGATCATTGCATCCACTCCGCATGGTGCAGCTACTGTCGGCCGCCTCCCACCTGGCGTCGGTGTGTCCAGTGAGGATGTTCGCTCCGTAGGTGGCGGCCACCCCTGCGACCGCTGCACGGCTCATCGCATGGTGTCCAGCCGGACCGCTGGAAGCGATGCACTGGATGTCCGGCTCGTCAGAGGACCGACACCGGCACGGTGAGCACACGGTCGACGCCCTCGATGCTGCTCAGGGACACGCTCGGTGGATGCTTGGAAGTGCCGGAGGTGACGGTGAACGCGAACCGATACGACGCAGACACAGCGTCGGGATCGAGCGCGTTGGCCAGTTCAGGCGCATCGTGGCACTTCTTCTTCAGGCGGGCGTACGCAGCCTCGTTGGACTCAAACCCGGTCGACTTGACCTTCGGTATCGCGCGGATCGCCTGTTCTATGGCGGCGCGCTGATCGCCGGTCACGTCCTTGTGCACCTGCACGACGACCCCCTCGGTCGGAGGCGGCGACTTCGTTGCTGCCGGTAAGACGAGCACGTCGCTAACGCCCGGCGCTGCGGCGATGACCGTCTCGATCGCCTCCACGAGGGAACTGTCGGTGACTGAGGTCCGGGGCATCCTTGAACTGCTCTTTGAACCTCTCGTACGCCTGCTCCTTGGTCTCGAAGCTGACACCCTGGACGCTCGGCAACTCGTGCAGCCTCCGTTCGACGGCGCCGCGCTGTCCATCCGTTATGTCGTGGTTCAGAAAGACGTTGAGCGCGCTGCGCTCGGGCGAGGCTGTCGTCGAGCAGCCCGCCAGGCTCAACATCAGGACGACGGCAATAATCGGCAGGGGTCTACGCACGACGTGGGATGGTAGAGGAAAGCGTCCTGCGGCTGACCCGTAATCGAGGAGCAGCTCAGGCTCCGCAGTACCAGCGCGGCGGGCCGCAAGCACGGGTAGAACCCAATCCTCCCGTGGTCAGAGACAGCCAAGCCGCGAGCCGGTCTCGATTGCCTTGATCTCCGTCCGGATCACCTTGATGCCCCAAGCGCCGGCGTTCTTGTCGAGCACGTCGGTCAGCCGCGAGTTGATCTCGTTACGGCTGACGCGCGCCCGCTCGAGGTCCATCGAGCCGATGAGGTTACGCAGGGTGGTGATGGTTAACATCTCCATCGCGTGCACCGAGTTGGCGGTCTCGTAGGTGGCCCGGACCGGGTCCACCACGCGGTAGTACAAAACGGTGTCGATGCACGCGACCAGGTCGTCTGAGGTGATCGCGGGCTGTGGCGGGAAGCTAGCGACCTGCTCGCGCATGTTCACCTTGGCGTGGACGGACTCGAAGAACGGGACCAGCAAGTGAATCCCGGGCTCGAGCGTGCGTCGGTAGCGGCCGAGCAACTCCACCACGTACGTCTGTTGCGGTGGCACGGTCCGAACAGCCGCCCAAACAACGATAATCAAGGCCAGAAAGGCGGCGATGATGGTAACAACGCCTACAGACACGCGTCGATGTTGCCATATCGGTGCATGCGCCGCACCTGCCGACATGACGCAGGGCCTTGGCGTTCTGGTCCGGTTTCGATGAACACGGCCAAGTAGTCGGTGGCTGGAAGGTCGCTGTCGCGATCAGGGAGAACATCGCAGCGCGGTGGCCCGGCTCGTTGGCGAGGTTGTACGCCTGGACCAATCCGAGATAGCGGCAGCCCAATATTTCCGCGTACCGTCGTGACCGCACTCGCTGAGGAGGATCGGCTTTGGCACTCGCGCGCCCGGAGGACGGCCGGATCGGCGACATCTGGAGGATCCGCGGCCTCGACCACGAGATGGTGGTGGAGAAACTCAACCGCTACGCGATCACCCTGAATTCAATCTCGGAGCCGCAACCGTCGGGATGGGGATACGACCTCGACGATTGGGACAACGTCCTCTACCGGATCCGGGGAGAACCTGGACGAGGTCCAGGTCGGCGATGTCGTGCACCTCTACACCGACCCCAGCCGGGCGAGCGGTGCTCGGGACCCGGGTACAGCAGAGATGTACAGCAACCCAGGCGACCGCAGGAAGCTCGGTGCCACGGGTGCTTGCTGTCCTGCTTAGACCGCGTCGGTGGTTCAGCTGAATGCCGCGTCGCGCTGTGATCTCTTCCGTGTCAAGTACTCGCAGGCCTTCCAGGGCCACCTTCCCAATGATCGCGTGGGTCACGACGTTCGGGTCGGCTGCCGCAACCCAGTAGCCGCCGGGCTGGTTGCGTGCCGCCAGTTCGGCGTGCTTCATCCGCAACAGTGCCGACTGCTTCTCCGGCGAGCCGATCGGGTAGCGATCGACCGTGTCCCGCTCGTTGCGGGCGGTCGTGTCGACCCGGTCGTCGACGACCACCTCAAGACCGCCGGCGCTTTCGAGGACCACGGTGATGTCGCCCAGGACCAGGTACTCAAGCTCACTGCGGCCGTTGCGGAGAACCGCGACTGCTGCTGATGGCGTACCGGGGTGGTTGAGGTTGCACTCGCGGTGCTGGTTGGCCACGTGCTGGATGGCTGACCGCAAGGCACTGGGCAGCGCCAGCTCCCTATTGCTGGCCAGCGTAGACAACGCCGAGCCGAGTTGGGTGGCGTACCACGCTGCCCCGTGACTGCACCCGGTTTGGGTGCGCACCGTCGCGCCGTCGACGACCACGATGAGGCCGGGAGCGGCAGACACCCAGTCCTCGTTGTCGCCGTCCTCGATCGCGGGGTCGGAGTACGCCGAGACGCGCATCAGGATCCTTCATGCCGGTACAGCGGCGTGACCCGCTCGGTGGACACGACCGTGCGCGGATCGCTGGGGTCGTACCGGCACTCGATCACGGTCGAGAATCGACGTGCCTTCAGCTCCCGGTACAGCTCGCTGAGATTGGTGGTCACGTAGTGCGCGGCCCCGAGGGTGCCCTGCGCGTGCGTGCCGGCCAGGTACAGGAACGTCCCCTTGCCGTCGGGCCTCGGCAACCGACCCACGTAGCCGTAGTCGGATGCCTCGCCCCGGTCGCGCAGCGACTTGTACTCGGTCCCGGTCGTCAGGTCGACCAGATACCAGCCGTCGGTCTTGTCGTAGACGTACCGCACATGCGGGTCGGCTCCCATGACCTGGCTGAGGAACGGCAACAGCCGGGGATTGGTCAGCACGATCATCAGGAGCAGCAGCAGGCCGAGCGGGCCGCCGCCGGTGATAGGTGGCAGGAGCACGGGCTGGTGTTCCCGGCCAAGCTCGGCACGCGATGGAGCCGCGGCAACCTCAACCGCCACTTCGACGGCCTCCGCACCCGAGCCGGTCTACCGGACATCCGGTTACACGATCTCCGACACACGATGGTGACGCTGCTCCTGGACCTCGGCGTACCGCCGCACCTGGTCCAAACGATCGCCCGCCACGCCGACGTAGATGATCACCATAGCGATCTTGTCCGGGACAAAACACCTGGTCAAACCTGGTGGGCACGGCTGGGTTCGAACCAGCGACCCCCCGCTTGTAAGGCGGGTGCTCTTCCGCTGAGCTACGCGCCCGGAGTTGGGCCAGCTTACCTTGCCGCGCCAGGCTACCGCCCCGCCGCCGCATCGCTCCACCATGTCTCCAGGATCATGGGGAACCCGCGTTTACAGGGACGACAGCGCCTTGCGCCAGGCGTCCTGGTCGCGGGCCTCGCCTGGCCCGTTCATCTCGCCGAAGCGGACTACGCCGGCCTTGTCGATCACGAACGTGCCCCGGTTGGCGATCCCGCGATCGGAGTTGAAGACCCCGTACGCCTGCGCGACCGCGCCGTGCGGCCAGAAGTCGGCCAGCAGCGGGAAGTCGAAGCCTTCCCGCTCGGCCCACACCTTGTGGCTGAAGACCGAGTCGACGCTGATGGCGAGCACCTGGACGTTGTCGCTCTGGAAGTCACCGATGTTGTCGCGGACCTGGCACAGCTCCCCCTGGCAGGTGCCGGTGAACGCGAGCGGGTAGAAGACGAGCAGAACGTTCTTGCGGCCGCGGAAATCCGACAGCCGTACCTCCTGGTTGTTCTGGTCCTTGAGCACGAAGTCGGGGGCTTCGGCGCCCACCTCGATCGGCATGCTCACTCCTCACGACGACGACATAAGACGACACAACAAAGACTCAAGCAAGAGCATGCCACGGGCGCGCCGAACCTCACCGCCGGCCGGCACGGCCAGCGGTGCGGTCAAAGGATCACGTCAGCGCTGCTTGGCGCGCGCGCCCCTCGGCACGACCAGACGGGCGGCCGTCCAGTCCTTGCCCGCGTTAACGGTCGACGTCTGCTGGAGGCCGGCGGTCGGCGCCGACTCGTTGATCTCGCTGGGCTCGACATGACCTTCGCGGCCCGCCTTGGGGGTCAGCAACCACACCACCCCGTTGTCGGTCAACGGCCCCAGGGCGTCGATCAGCGTTTCGACCAGGTCGCCGTCGCCGTCGCGCCACCACAGCAGCACGGCGTCGACAACCTCGTCGGTATCCTCGTCCACCAGTTCGCCACACCGGTCGATCAGCGTGTCGCGGAGATTCTCGTCGACGTCGTCGTCGTAGCCCATCTCCATAACGACCATGCCCGGCTCGATCCCGAACCGGTCCGCCAGGCTCTTGACGTCGGCCTGGCCCGCGGTCGCGTTCACTGTCTAGTGCCTCCCTGTCTCGGTTCGTGCTAGCAGCAGTATCCACGTCTCGGCCGTGATCGTGGACGCCGTTAGCGCGTAGTCCACACAGTTGAGCCTCTCCGCGCAAGTGGCGCACCGAATCAGCGGAAAAATCACCTGGCCAGCAGCGACCGGGCGGCTTGGAGGACCTGGTCCTCGGAGACGAGTACGTGCGCCGCGGCGGGACCGAGCGGGATGAACGAGTCGATGGCCGCCACCCGGCGGGCCACGCCGACGTAGCCGGCGTCGACGAGCAGGGCGAGGACGCCTTCGCCGACCCCGCCGCTGCGCCGGGTCTCGTCCACGACGAGGACGCGTCCGGTGGCCGACGCTTCCCGGATGATGTCGGCGACCGGGAGGGGCGACAGCCAGCGCAGGTCGACCACCCGGCAGCCGATTCCCTCGGCAGCCAGGCGTTCGGCGGCGCGCAGCGAGAGCCGCACGCCGTTGCCGAAGGTGATGATCGTGACGTCCTGGGCGGGACCGTAGCTGTAGCCGCGGGCCCGCCCGATCGGCACGTGCGACTCGGCCCACCGCGCCGGTGGCACGTACTCCCCCAGCCACTGCCCGTCACCGTCGGCGTAGAGGTCGCGGGTGTGGTAGAGCGCGATCGGCTCGAGGAACACCGACACCGTGCCGTCGACCACGGCCGCCGCCAGGCAGGTCCGCAGCAACGGCCCGGCGTCCTCCGCCCGCGCGGGCACGGCCACGACCAGGCCGGGGATGTCGCGCAGCACGGCGACCGAGTTGTCGTTGTGGAAGTGCCCGCCGAAGCCCGCCTGGTAGGCCAGCCCGGCCACCCGCACGACCATCGGGTTGCGGTAGGCGCCGCGGGAGAAGAACTGCAGCGTCGCGGCCTCGCCCCGCAGTTGGTCCTCGGCGTTGTGCAGGTAGGCCAGGTACTGGATCTCTGGCACCGGCAGCATGCCGCCGAGCCCGGCGCCGAGGCCCAGCCCCAGTATCGACGTCTCGTCCAGCAGGGTGTCGAAGACCCGCCCCGGGCCGAACCGCTCCCGCAGGCCCTTGGTCACCCCGTAGACGCCGCCTTTGGCGGCGACGTCCTCACCGAAGACAACCATCTGTGGGTACGCGAGGAGCGCGTCCGTCATGGTCGCGTTGATGGTCTGTGCGAGCGTGAGCCCGCCGGCCTCCTCGGGCAGCCGCCCGCCGAAGGCGCCGATGCGGGCCGTGCTGCTGGGCACGTCGCGGGTTGCGGGCTCGTCGTCGTCGCCGGCCGGCATGTCGGCGACGTCGGCGGCTGAGGCGCCGACCCGGATGGCGGCGTCGCCGATGGCGCGGGCGACGCGTACGGGCCGGCGCGGCGCTAGCGGGGCGGTGATCTCACCAGCCGAGCCCAGCTTTGGCTCGCCGAGCACCTCCTCGGCGACCCGCCGCACCTCCCAGCCGATCTCGTCGTAGCGGGCCTGCAGGTCGGCCGGTTTGCACAGCCCGGCGTCCACGAGCAGCTTGGCGGTCAGCAGCAGCGGGTCGCGCGTCAGGTCGGCCGCGATCTCCGCGGGCGTCCGGTAGGCCTGCTCGGCGTCGGCGCCGGCGTGACCCATGAGTCGGATCATCGACAGGTGCAGCACGGCGGGGTGGCGCTGCCGGCGTACCCAGGAAGCGGCCTCGACGGCGGCGTCGTAGGCCGCGGCGGGGTCGCACCCGTCGGCGGCGAAGTAGTGGACGCCGGGGCGCGCCTTGAGCGTGTCGGCGACCCACCCCTCCGGGGAGCGCACGCTGATGCCCAGGCCGTTGTCCTCGCAGACGAACAGCAGCGGCAGCCGCAGGCCGGTGTGGGTGCACCAGCCGGCCGTGTTGAACGCCGCGGTGGCGCTGGCATGGTTGACCGAGGCGTCCCCGAAGGACGCGACGACCAGTGCGTCGGCCGGCCAGCCGGTCGCCTGGCCGCCCAGCCGGGACACGCGCCGGCCGCGCTCGATCGCGTAGGCGACGCCGACCGCCCGGGGCAGATGCGAGGCGATGGTGGAGGTGATCGGGATGACGTGCAGGTCGGCGTTGCCGAAGACCTTGTGCCGGCCACCGGCGATCGGCTCCTTCACGGACGCGACCAGGCCGCGCAGCACGTCGCGGATCGCGTCGCTGCCCGGCACCTGTGCGGCGCGGGCGCAGTAGAACGCGCCGGAGCGGTAGTGCAGCAGGGCCGGGTCGCTCGGGCGCAGCGCCGCGGCGACGGCCGCGTTGCCCTCGTGGCCGGCCGAGCCGATCGTGTAGTACCCCTCGTCGAAGCTGCGCAGCCAGCGCGCGGCCAGGTCGAGGTGCCGGCTCGCGAGTTGGGCGTCGAACAGCCGCCGGGCCTGCGCGCCGGTCAGGGCGGTGCCGTCACGGACGGGCTGGTCGGGCTCGCGCCTGTCGGCGGCCAGCGTCAGCTCGCCGAGGACCGCCCGGAAGCGCTCGTCGAGATCCTGCGGCGTGGTCACGCCCGACAGCATGTCCGAAACCGCACCGCCACTGCCACTCTGTACACGCGTGTCACGTTGACGACGCCGATCTTGCCCCCTCCCCCGCCGATCGCCCCCGCTACTTTCCCCGCCGACCGCCCCCTCCCGCCGACCGCCCCCTCCCCGCCGATCAAGGAGAAAGTGACGCGGTTTGAAGATCAAACCATGTAGATAACTCCAAGATCGGCGCAAAGAAGGAGGGGGCGCTAGCCCGGCAGGAAGGAGAAGCGGACCTGGCGGGTCGGGTTGTCGCCGTTGGGGTCGACCAGGCAGATCGACTGCCACGTACCCAGGGCGATTTTCCCGTCGATGACCGGCAGGCTGGCATACGGGGCGATGAACGCGGGTAGCACATGGTCGCGGCCGTGGCCGGGCGAGCCGTGCCGGTGCCGCCACCGGTTGTCGGCCGGCAACACGTCGTCGACCGCGGTGAGCAGGTCATCGTCGCTGCCCGAGCCGGTTTCGATGATGGCCACGCCGGCGGTGGCGTGTGGGACGAAAACGTGCAGCAATCCGTCTCCGTGACCGGCCACGAATCGGGCCGCCTCGGCGGTGATATCCCGAACCGCGGGGGACGATCCGGTACGAACCGTTATTACTGATGAGTACATGAGGTAATCGTCCTATTTTGTCGCGCGAGGGGACGTGACGACGCCCCGTCGAAGCGGGCAGGATGGGCGGTGGAGCCTTACCAGACACAAACCCTAAGGAACGCCTGTGTCCACCGAACGCAAGCGCCCGGTGATCAGCGACGGCCTACCGAGCCAGCTGCCCGACATCGATCCCCAGGAAACCAACGAGTGGGTCGAGTCGCTGGACGGCGTCATCGACGAGCGCGGCGCCAAACGCGCGCGCTACGTCATGCTGCGCCTGCTGGAGCGCGCCCGGGAGCGTCAGGTCGGGGTGCCACCTCTCACGACGACCGACTACATCAACACGATCCCCCCCGAGCGCGAGCCGTGGTTCCCCGGCGACGAGTTCGTCGAGCGGCGCATCCGGGCCTACATCCGGTGGAACGCCGCGATGCTGGTGCACCGGGCGCAGCGTCCGGAGATCGGCGTTGGCGGGCACATCTCGACCTACGCCTCGGCGGCGAGCCTCTACGAGGTCGGCTACAACCACTTCTTCCGCGGCAAGAACCACCCCGGCGGCGGCGACCAGATCTTCTTCCAGGGCCACGCCTCCCCCGGCATGTATGCGCGGGCGTACCTGGAGGGCAGGCTGACCACCGACCAGCTCGACGGCTTCCGCCAGGAGCTGTCGCACCGGGCCGGCGGGCTGCCCTCGTACCCGCACCCGCGGCTGATGCCGGACTTCTGGGAGTTCCCGACCGTCTCCATGGGCCTTGGCCCGCTCAACGCGATCTACCAGGCCCGGTTCAACCGGTACCTGCAGCATCGCGGCATCAAGGACACCAGCCAGCAGCACGTCTGGGCGTTCCTCGGCGACGGCGAGATGGACGAGGTCGAGTCGCTCGGCGCGATCGGCCTGGCCGCCCGCGAGGAGCTCGACAACCTGACCTTCGTCGTCAACTGCAACCTGCAGCGCCTCGACGGACCGGTGCGCGGCAACGGCAAGGTCATCCAGGAGCTGGAGGCGTTCTTCCGGGGCGCCGGATGGAACGTCATCAAGGTCATCTGGGGCCGCGAGTGGGACCCGCTGCTGGCCGCCGACACCGACGGCGCGCTGGTCAACCTGATGAACACCACCCCCGACGGCGACTACCAGACCTACAAGGCCGAGTCCGGGGCATACGTGCGGGAGCACTTCTTCGGCCGTGACCCGCGCACCCGCAAGATGGTCGAGCACCTCTCCGACGAGGAGATCTGGAACCTCAAGCGCGGCGGGCACGACTACCGCAAGCTCTACGCGGCGTACAAGGCGGCGACCGACCACACCGGCCAGCCGACGGTCATCCTCGCCAAGACGATCAAGGGCTGGACGCTCGGGTCGCACTTCGAGGGGCGCAACGCCACGCACCAGATGAAGAAGCTGACCCTGCAGGACCTCAAGACCTTCCGGGACCGGCTCTACCTGGACATCCCCGACTCGGCGCTGGAGGAGAACCCCTACCTGCCGCCGTACTACCACCCCGGCGACAAGTCCGACGAGTACCAGTACATGCAGGAGCGGCGGCGCACGCTCGGCGGTCCGGTGCCGGCGCGGCGGACCAAGTTCAAGGCGCTGGACCTGCCGGGTACCGATGCGTACAAGGACCTCAAGCGCGGCTCGGGCAAGCAGAAGGTCGCCACGACGATGGCCTTCGTCCGCCTGCTCAAGGACCTGATGAAGGACAAGAACATCGGTGCGCGCTGGGTGCCGATCATCCCGGACGAGGCGCGCACGTTCGGCATGGACTCGCTGTTCCCGACCGCGAAGATCTACTCGCCGTTCGGGCAGAACTACACGCCTGTCGACCGCGAGCTGTTCCTGTCCTACCGGGAGGCCGAGACGGGCCAGATCCTGCACGAGGGCATCAACGAGGCCGGCTCCACCGCCTCGTTCATCGCGGCCGGCTCGTCGTACGCGACGCATGACGAGCCCATGATCCCGATGTACATCTTCTACTCCATGTTCGGCTTCCAGCGCACCGCCGACGAGCTGTGGGCCGCCGCGGACCAGATGACCCGCGGTTTCCTGCTCGGCGCGACGGCCGGCCGGACCACGCTCAACGGCGAGGGCCTGCAGCACGAGGACGGACACTCGCCGCTGATCGCGGCGACCAACCCGGCCGTGGTGACCTACGACCCGGCGTTCGGGTTCGAGATCGCGCACATCGTCGAGGACGGGCTGCGGCGGATGTACGGCGAGAAGCCGGAGGACATCTTCTACTACCTGACCGTCTACAACGAGCCGATCACCCAGCCGGTCGAGCCGGAAAACCTCGACGTGGACGGGCTGCTTCGCGGGCTCTACCGGTACTCGCCGGCGGCCTCGTCGGACGGACCGCGGGCGCAGGTCCTCGCCTCCGGCACGGGCATGCAGTGGGCGCTCAAGGCGCAGCAGCTGCTCGCCCAGGACTGGGGGGTGGCCGCCGACGTGTGGTCGGCGACGTCGTGGGCCGAGCTGCGCCGCGACGCGGTGCGGACCGAGGAGCACAACCTCTTGCACCCCAGCGACGAGCCGCGGGTGCCCTACGTGACGCGCCGGCTGTCGGAGTCCACCGGCGGCCCGGTCGTCGCGGTCAGCGACTTCATGCGGGCCGTCCCGGACCTGATCTCGCGCTGGGTACCGGGTGACTACACGTCGCTGGGCACCGACGGGTTCGGCATGTCCGACACCCGGCATGCGCTGCGCCGCCACTTCCACGTCGACGCCGAGTCGATCGTGGTCGCGACGCTGCGCCAGCTGGCTCGGCGCGGCGAGGTGCCAGCGGAGGCGGCCACCGAGGCGGCGAAGAAGTACGCGATCGACGACGTCACCGCCGCGCCCGTGGGCGAGACCGGCGGCGACAGCTGAGTTAGGAGGGTCCCCCTTTACCGCAAAATTCGGTAAGAGGGGGACCCCTACTTTCACTACTTCAGCGGGATGTCGATCCAGGACGCCCCGGTGAAGTCGACCTTCGTGCCGTTCTGGTTGGCGCCCAGGTAAAGCGCGTCCACGCTGTCCACCACCAGCGAGAGCCGGTGACCGGCGGGCACGTTGTACGCGGTGGCCTCGAACTTCAGGTTCAGCACGTTCGTCGGCTCCAGCCAGGTGATGGGCGCGTGCGAGATGAGCCGTCCGGTGCCGAGCGCGTCGGTGTCGTAGAGGTACGCGATGAGCGTGCCCTTCGGCGCCGAGCAGTTGATCGACAGGTGCAGCTTCGGCATGCCCCGGATCGCCGCGCCCTCGTCGATCGGGTCGGAGACCCACACTCCCGCGTTGAAACGGTTGACCGTCGGCAGCCAGACGATCGGGGGGACGCCGGTCAGTGCGGTCCAGCCGTTGGTCAGCAGGGCCACGCCGGCCGACGCCGTCGTGTCGGTACCCGTCCACATGCTGCGCGACCAGTTGGGCTCCACCGAGTCGGCCGACAGCGGTCCGGTCCCGTCCCACCACCGGACGTCGCCGATGTTGAAGCGCCTGGTCGACCCGGTGACGTGCGCCCAGTCCGGGTACGACTCGACGGCCGGGCTGTCGAGGCGCCGCAGCACGACCGGCGGCTCGGCGTCGATGCCGGTCGGCGCGCCGGCCAGGTACTGGTCGAACCACCGGGTGGCGCTGCTCCACACGTGGTTTGGTAGCCCGATCAGGCCGGTGCCCTCGGCCACCACGTGGTCGCCCGGCGCCAGTTCGAGCCGCTTCGGCCCGGTGAGCTTGGCGAGGAAGTCCACCAGCTGGTTGGGCGCGAACAGGCTGTCACCGTACGAGTTCGCCATCATGATCGCCGGGTGATTCTGGTTGATCTTGTCCACGTAGTTGACGGCGGACCGGATGCGGCCCCACTGGGTGATGGGGTCCAGATCCTCGTTGGCGAAGTACGCGTTGATCATGTTTGTCAGCTCGGCGCTGGGCGTGCCGAACAGCTGCGCGGCCACCTTGAGCAGCCACACCGCCTGGGGTCGCCGGGTGTCGTTGCCGTACAGCGACTGGACCAGGTCGGTCCAGCCGCTCATCGCCACCACGGCTCTGATGCGTGGCTCGAACGCCGAGGCCAGCAGGCTGATGCCGGCCCCGTACGAGCAGCCGGCGGCGCCGATGTGCGCCGCGTCGGTCGACGTGTTGGCCAGGAGCCAGTCGATCGCCGCGGACATGTCGGCCATGTCCTTGGGTCCGGCGGTGTCGATCTGGCCGCCGGAGCCCCAGAAGCCCCGGGTCGTGTACGAGAGCACCACGTACCCCCGCCGGGCGAGTGCCCCGGCCTGCGCGAGGTACTCGGCGTCGTTGAGCCCCCAACTGTTGACGAACACGATCGCGGGGTGCAGGCCCTGAGTCGTCGGGGCTATCACGTTGGCCTTGAGGATGACCCCATCGCGGGCGGTGATGTTGACGGGGCGGAAGCCGGTGGTGGGGACGCTGGCGGCATCGACAGCGGCCGCGGTCTGCTCGGCGGAGGCGGCACGGCCGGCTGCCGGCACGGCCGAGACGCCCATGAGGACGCCGAGCGAGGTGGTGAGGGCGAGGAGAACCGAGAGTACGGGGGAGCGACGTAGCGCCATAGCGCCTCCCAGGACATAAAGTTACCGATCGGTAACCGGTGTTACCGAAGAGTAACTTCGCCGTGAGCCACGCCACAATAGTGAGAATCGTGAATAGCTCAACCCCTCTTGTTGTGGGGTTCATATACAACTCATCCGATGGCTGGGCGCAAAAGCGACAAAACAAAAAACCTCTCCACCCGCCGAGGTGATTGACGGGCGTCGCTCACGCAAGATCGTCGCCTGAGCCTGGAAAGTCGCCGCCAACGCGCCGACGGCTCTCGACCGGGCGGACCGGGAGCGGGCCCCGGGGGGCGGGGTGCGCTGGGCCGGGCGGGGTGCGCTGGGCCGGGCCGGGCCGGGCGGGCCGGGCCGGGCGGGCAGGCCGGGCCGGGCGGGCAGGCCGGGCCGGGCGGGCAGGCCGGGCGGGCAGGCCGGGCCGGGCGGGGCGGCAGGCCGGGCCAGGCGGGCCGGCCGCCGCCCCTTGCCGGCACAGGTCGATCTATGGGACTCGGCGCGCTTTGCTCTGCTACCGGATTGGCAACGGACAAACTGCCTATGCACTACGAAAACGGAGAAACATGAACGTGCTGCCCGCCACTATCGGCCTAGCCTGGACGCCTTCGTCCGACGGTTAGCGGCTTTCGTCCCGGACACAGCCCGCACGCGAGACAAACCGTCGAGTTGCCAATCCGGCAGTAAAGCAAAACGACGGTGGAGGCACCATGTCTCCCCGGATCTCTCGATCTTGGTTCTCCGGTGCCGTCTTTGGAGCCGCTATCGCGACACCTCACAGTCAAGATCGCGAGATGGTCAGCCGCCGGGGCGCTCAGCCGATCCCCGCGCCACCGGAACGAAGACGTTGGTCGATCCAGTCCCGTCCGCGTAGTGCCGGATGGGACTGGATCGACCAACGTCTGTGCGTACCAGGCGGTCTCCACGCAGAAGGTCACCTTTTGCTGCTAAGCCAGGGCCGGAAGCAGCAAAAGGTGACCTCTTGCGCGGATCTTGAGACAGGCACACACCGCACTCAGACATTGGCCTGTCCACTCGAATTCTGCGCCCCGAAACCCGAGTGGACAGGCCGACGCTGCGGGGGCGAACGGGTGGACGAACAGCTGCGCCCTCAGACCAGCCGGAGCCGGAGCCGAGCCGGGCGCCGGGCCGGAGCCGACGCCGGAGCCGAAGCCGAGCCGAGCGCCGGGCCGGAGCCGAAGCCGAAACGGGCGCCGGGCCGCTCCCCGCAGCGACGGTCAGCGGCCCGGCCGCTGTCCGAGCCCGATCAGGCACGTCACGTTGGCGTCCGCCTAGTCGGCGTGATCGTTGTTGATGCCGTCGGTGTCGACGTTCGACGCGCCGACCAATCGACAAAGTCCGTAGATGCGCCGACGCCTCACGGCCGGGGCGGCGCCGGTGGCGCTCGATGCAGCGCCGCGTCAACCGCAACAAGATCCACCGCTGCGCGACGGCGTCCACGCCCGGCTCGCGGATGCCGCGACCACGGTCGCCCGGGCCAGCGGTGCGGCGGGCGGGCACGTGAAGGTCGCCGGCTGAGCGGGTACCCCAGAATGGTCTTCTGGGTTTAGAGTGCGAGCCGCTTTCACCTTTTGCCGGTGAGGAGATCCGTCATGACCGACTTCCCGCCCGACTTCCGCTGGGGCGTGTCGACCTCGTCCTACCAGATCGAAGGCGCGGTGACCGAGGGCGGCCGGGGACCGTCGATCTGGGACACCTTCAGCCATAGCGGCGACACCATCGGCGACGGGACCACCGGCGACGTCACCTGCGACCACTACCACCGGTACGCCGAGGACGTGGCCCTGATGGCCGACCTGGGTGTGCGGGCCTACCGGTTCTCCATCGCCTGGCCGCGGATCCAGCCCACCGGGGAGGGCCCGGGCAACGCGGCGGGGATCGCGTTCTACGACCGGCTCGTCGACGCGCTGCTGGAACGCGGCATCGAGCCCGCGGCGACACTGTTCCACTGGGACCTGCCACAGGCGCTGCAGGACGCCGGTGGCTGGACCAACCGGGACACCGCCGCCCGCCTCGGTGAGTACGCCGCCATCGTCGGTGCGGCGCTCGGCGACCGGGTCAAGCTGTGGATGACGCTCAACGAGCCCGTCATCCACTTCGCCCTCGGCCACCTGATGGGCATGCACGCGCCCGGGCTGCAACTGCTCGACAACCCGTTCCCGGTCGTGCACCACCAACTGCTCGGGCACGGCCTCGCCGTCGCCGCGCTGCGCCGGCACGGCACGCCACCGGTCGCGATCGCCAACAACTACTCGCCCGCGTGGGCGGTCGGCTCCGACGGGACCCCGGCCACCGCGACCGACGCCGACCGCGCCGCCGCCGACCTCTACGACGGGTTCCACAACCGGCTGTTCACCGATCCGGTGCTCCTGGGTCGGTATCCGGACGGAATCGAGCGGCTGGCCGGCGCGCACTACGACGAGACCGTCCTCGACGGCGACCTCCAGGTCATCGCGGCGCCACTGGACGCGCTCGGCGTGAACTACTACCAGCCGACCGCTATCACCGCCCCGAGCGAAGGGATGCCGCTGCCGTTCGAGCTGACCGCGCTGACGGGCTACCCGACGACCGCGTTCGGCTGGCCGGTCGTGCCGGACGGGCTGCGCGAGCTGCTGGTGGGCCTGCACGATCGCTACGGCGACCGGCTGCCGCCGATCTGGATCACCGAAAACGGCTGCGCCTACGACGACCGGCCCGAGCCCGACGGGTCCATCGTGGACAATGACCGGATCGCGTTCCTGGACAGCCATACCCGGGCCGTCGCCGACGCGATCAAAGCCGGGGTCCGTGTCGACGGATATTGTCTGTGGTCCCTTTTGGACAACTGGGAGTGGGCCGAGGGCTTCTCCAAGCGCTTCGGGCTGGTCCACGTGGACTTCGCGACGCAGCGGCGCACCCCGAAGGCCTCGTTTCACTGGTACCGGGACCTGATCCGGCGGGCAGGGTGACCGACGTCGAGATCCGGGCCCTCGCCGAGCCCACGACGCGGGTCCCTGGGCGCTGGGTCGCCCTGCTGGTCCTGGCCAACCTCGGCGTCTGGATGGCCTTCTTCACGCCCATCCAGGTCCTGCTGCCGCAGCAGGTCGCCGACATCGACCCCGCGAACAAGGAGACGATGCTCGGCCTCGTGACCGGCATCGGCGCGGCCGTCGCGGTCATCGCCAACCCGCTCGCGGGGGCGCTGTCCGACCGCACCGGGTTCGTCCTGGGCGGCCGGGCGTACGGGCGCCGCCACGTCTGGACGTTCGGCAGCGCGCTGCTCGGCGCGCTCGCCCTGGTCTTCCTCGCCCGCCAGCACACCATCGCCGGCGTCGTGCTCGGCTGGGTACTCGCCCAGGCGTGCTTCAACGCCATGCTCGCCTCGCTCACCGCCGCGGTGCCTGACCGGGTACCCGTGGCGCAGCGCGGCGCGGTCTCCGGCTGGGTCGGCATGCCGCAGATCGTCGGCCTCGTGCTCGGCGTCGTCCTCGTCACGGCCGTCGTCTCCGGCACGGCCAACGGCTACGTCGCGGTGGCGATCGCGGTCGCGCTGCTGGCCGTCCCGTTCGTGCTGGCCACCTCCGACGACCCGCTGCCCCCCGAGCATCGCGCGCCGCTGCGGCTGCGTGCGTTGGTGGCCGGCATGTGGGTACGCGACCGGGACTTCCGCTGGGCCTGGGTGACCCGGTTCCTGGTCCAGCTCGGCAACGCCCTCGGCACGCTCTACCTGCTCTACTTCCTGCGCGACAAGGTGCACCACCCGCACCCGGAGGACGGCCTGCTCGTGCTGATCCTGGTGTACGCCGCCGGCCTGGTCTCGACCACCGTGCTCGCCGGACGGGCGTCGGACCGCACCGGTCGCCGGAAGGTGTTCGTGATCTGGTCGGGTGTGGTGATGGCCTTTGCGGCGTTGCTGCTGGCCGCCTGGCCGACCTGGCCGATGGCCGTGCTCGCCGCCGCGGTGCTGGGCGCCGGCTACGGCGTCTACGTCGCGGTCGACGCCGCGCTGATCACACAGGTGCTCCCGCGCGCGACCGACCGCGCCAAGGACCTCGGCGTCATCAACATCGCGAACTCGGCGCCGCAGGTGCTCGGGCCGGCGCTGTCCGCGCCGATCGTGGTGCACCTCGGCGGCTACCCGGTGCTCTACGTGCTGACCGCCCTGGTGACCCTGCTGGGCAGCGTCTTTGTGCGGAAGATCCGCTCGGTCCCATGACCGGTTAGAGCGCGCTGCCCTTCAGCCACTGGTCCCAGCTCAGCGTCCAGGCGCCGTTGCCGTTGGTCGCGGCGAGCCGGACCGGAGTGTTTCGGACGTCGACGATGTCGCCCGGCTGGAACGTGTCGTACATCCACCGGGAGTTGGCCGGGCCGATGTTGATGCAGCCGTGCGAGGTGTTCGCGTGCCCGTGCGCGGCGATGTTCCAGTCCGCCTCGTGGAAGTACTCACCGGTGTTGGAGATCTTGGCGGTGAGCTTGATCTGCTCGTCGTAGAAGTTGGGGTCCTTGGGGTCGGTGACCCCGTAGCTGGCCGACGTCATGCGCGTGACCGGCGCCTTCTCCAGGACGACGTGCGCACCGCTGTTGGTCCAGTAGTTAATCTTGGAACCATCTGGCAGCGTCCGCTCGCCGCCCTTGCCCAGGCTGACCGGGACCGTGCGGACCTTCTGGCCGTCGATGAAGACGTCCATCAGGTGCGTGGTGTTGTCGGCGATGGCGATGCGGGACCGGTCGACCTTGAACGAGCCGCTCACGTCGGCCTGCCCGTAAAGCCCGTTGCCGAGGTCCTTGCCGTAGAAGTTGCCCTTGACGCTGACCGTCGTGCCCGGCTTGAGGTACTCCTTGGAGCGCCACTCCACCTTCTTCGCGCTGTGCCAGTACCACCCGCCCTCGGTCGGCGGGTCGGTCTTCACCTCGAGCAGCTTCTGCGCCGCCGCCTTGTCGGGGACCGCCTCGTCGAACCAGATCTGGAGCGTCTGGCCGACGCCGTAGGTCGACCGCTCCTTGAGCAGGTGCAGGTCGCTGGCGCGCAGGTAGGGCAGCGTCAGGTTGCGCGGCTTGATGGTGGTGAACTTGCTGGTCTGCTGGAGTGGCTGGCCACCGCTGTTGGTGCCGCTGACCGCGACCGTGTACGCCTTGCCGTACCCGAGCTCCTCGGTGCTCTTCCAGGTGTGCTTGTCGGCGTCGAGGTCGCCCTTGATCTGCCTGCCCTCGGGGTTGGTCAGGCTGACCGTCTCGATCGTGGCGTCCTGCGCGGTCACGGTGACGCCGTCGAGGACGGACACGTCGGTCGCGTCGGTCGCGGGGGTGAACTTGAACTCCCCGGGCACCTTCTTCGCCGTGGCACCGCCCGCCTCGCCGCTGGACCCGGAGGTGCTGCCGGCGGCACGCCATTGCGCACTCGCACCCTGCGAGCACGCCGACGCCGCGGTCAGCGCCAGCACCGCGGCCGCTACACCCACCAGACGGGCATAGCGCCGACGAGGCGGTACATTCACGACGTTCCCTCCCCCAGACGTCACGTCATCCTGCGACAGGTTACTGACGCGAGTCCAGCCGCGCGAGCCGGTCATTTCGCGCCAACCCGCTTGCCGGGCCGGGCGGCGGCCGCCATAAGGTGGAAACCGTGACGGTACGTGTACGCTTTGCGCCCTCTCCCACCGGTATGTTCCATGTCGGCGGTGCCCGCTCGGCGCTGCAGAACTGGATCTATGCCAAGCAGCACAACGGCGTGTTCGTACTTCGCGTCGAGGACACCGACACGGCCCGCAACCGGCCGGAGTGGACCGAGGGCATCCTCAACGCCCTCGACTGGATCGGCATCAAGCGCGGCAGCTACGAAGGGCCCTACTTCCAGTCCTCCTTCGCCGACAAGCACCGGGAGGCCGCCGAGCGGCTACGGAACGCCGGCCGGGCGTACTACTGCGACTGCACCCGGGACGCGATCGAAGCGCGCACCGGCAACAAGTACGGCGGATACGACGGCTTCTGCCGTGATCGCGGCCTGGGCCCGGGCGAGGGCCGGGCGCTGCGCTTCCGCACCCCCGACGAGGGCGAGACCGTCGTCAACGACCTCATCCGCGGCGTAGTGACGACCGCCAATGCCAACATCGAGGATTTCGTGATCGCCCGCGCCGACGGCTCGCCGGTGTTCCTGCTGGCCAACGTCGTCGACGACATGGAGATGGGGATCACGCACGTGATCCGGGCCGAGGAGCACCTGCCCAACACCCCGAAGCAGCAGTTGCTCTGGGAGGCGCTCGGGTTCCCGGCCCCGACCTGGGCGCACGTGCCGATCGTGGTCAACGAGAAGCGTCAGAAGCTGTCCAAGCGCCGCGACAAGGTGGCGCTGGAGATGTATCGCGACGAGGGTTACCTCGCCGACGCGATGCGCAACTACCTGATGCTGCTCGGCTGGGCGCCCTCCGGCAACCGCGAGATCGTCCCCTGGTCGGTGATCGAGTCGGAGTTCCGCCTGGAGGAGGTCAATCCGTCGCCGGCGTTCTTCGACGAGAAGAAGCTGCGGGCGTTCAACGGCGAGTACATCCGGGCGCTGTCGATGGACGAGTTCGTCGAGGCGTGCCAGCCGTGGCTGACCGGCACCCCAGTCGTGCCCGGCGGCGCCCCGGTCCCGCCGCCGCTATGGGCCCCGGCCGACTTCGACCCGAAGGCGTTCACGGCGGTGGCGCCGCTGGCCCAGACCCGGATCGCGGTGCTGTCGGAGATCGTGCCGAACGTCGACTTCCTGTTCCTGCCGGAGCCGCTGATCGACGAGGCGGCGTGGGCCAAGGCCATGAAGGAGGGGGCGGCCGATCTGCTCGGTGCGGTCGTGGCCGCGTTCGAGACCGTGCCGTGGGACGCGGGGTCGCTCAAGACCACGCTGGAGGCCGTGGGCGCCGAGCGCGGGCTGAAGCTGGGCAAGGCCCAGGCTCCCGTGCGGGTGGCGGTCACCGGCCGGTCGGTCGGGCTGCCGCTGTTCGAGTCGCTGGAGGTGCTGGGCCGCGAGCGTACCCAGGTCCGGCTGCGGGCGGCGCTCGCGCGCCTGGCCGCCTGAGCCCTCTCTTCCACACCTCACCACCTTCCGCGATCTTGGACACTTAGCGGTGCGACCGGTCTGTCGAGCCTGCTGTCAGATCTAGTTGGTGCGCGGCCATGGTAAGGGCAAAACCGCCGTGAGTTGATCTCTAGCAATAGTGTTTCCGCTGGTCGATCCAACCCTGATCGTCTTGACCGATACTGGGCGATCAACCCACCTGAGGTGGCTGGTACGTTCCTGGACCCCCAGCGCTAATTGATCTTGTCGCGTCGTAGGCCGGTCTCCGCGGTTGGCCTCGATCGGGCGGACGCGAGGCAGAGCAGGCGAACCGAACCGCTGTTTGCGAATATTCACCTAAGGCACCTACCGCGCGAATCGTATTGGCCGGTCATCATCAGCAAGGCCTCTTCCGTTACGTTACGACCGTCCTGGGGGACCTTGCGCGTTTGTCCAACGCGCGAGAGTGCCAATTGCAACCGGCGCCAATGGGGAGGCACACGCTACATGCAGCTATCCATGAAGACTGCTACCAGGTATATGGCGATTAGTATCGTCGCCGCCGCGCTCAGCGCGGCAACCGTGTCACCGGCGCAAGCCGACACAACTCCGGAGTCCACGGTCAAGAGCGTCGTGGTCGAGCGCGACAGTGCCGCTGGGCATAGCAAGCTCTCGCTTTACCTTTGACAAGGAGATTTCACAAGGCGAAGCCGAAAGGATCCGCGCGTCGTTGGTTGGTTCTGCCCAGCAACCGGCGCTCTCGCCGGCAGCACTGAACGGCGCGGCCATGTGGTGCGGAAGCCACATCAGCGACGGAGACACCAACGGCAATTTCGATATCCAATATTTCTGTGGCAGCACGCGGACCCTCCCATGGGGATTCCGGATTGCGGCGGCGATTCGCGCGATCATCGTCGGCAACGTCAACGAGACCGGACTACGCTGGTGGCGTAACGGCTACCCCCAAGCCCAGAATGCTCCGCACATCGTGCCGCCCGACTACCAGTTCCACCGACACAACGTCGGCCCCGGAGGCACTGGTACCCTGACTTTTGCCGGCCTAGTGGAGCTGAAGAATTAAGGCGCAATGAACGACAACGCGCGCTTCAAGCGCATCCGCTCGGTGGCCGAGGCAATTGTTAGTCGCCTGGGCCACCGAGCCCCCGCCTGGGCGGTCCTGAAGATCGAGGAGACTCCTCACCTCGCACCGGAGGACGCTGACGAGAATACGATTGCCTTCGGCTCCTGGTATCCGGCCGAACCCAATCAGATACCTTCAGTACAACCTCGGTCGATATCGGTCACCCTGGGCGTACCCAACGACAGCAGCCACGTACCGGTGACGTCCTACTTCTCCCTGGACGTCCCTGAAGCTGACGCAATCGTTGCGCTTGCTTCGCAGATTCAAGATCACGCAATTGAGATGACGTGGGGACTGCCGGTTCCCCCGTGCCCCGGACATTCTCATCCCCTAGCTCCCCGGGTATTTGACGGAGTTGCCGTCTGGGAATGCCCCGAAGCACCCGACCACTACCACACCCGGATCTACCCGCCGAATGACGATGGCTGATATTGATCCTGTCCGGCCAAGAGCGGGTCCCGCCGGACCCGACTCGCCCCAGCGACGCGCCTACGCGCGTTCACCGTCGAACGGCCACCACAGTGAAACACCGCTAGAGATCAACTCGCGGCGGGTTTTGCCTTTCCTTGGCCGCCCTGGTCGGTCGGTGTGAGGCGTATCGGACCGAGAGGGGTTGACATCAGGCGCGTAGCGCGCCAGCGGGATTGCCTGCCCACAGTATGATCATGATCACGGATCGTGTGAGCCTGTGACAGGCTGGCTGTCACCTCCAGGCGGCACGTGAGCACGTCGGCCGTGAGCATGGCCAGCGTGCTGCGGTGTGCCTCACCGGTCCTTGCGGCCGGCGTCGCCGTGCATCGGGCTCGGTCGCACCGCTCAGGGGTCCGCGACAACCGGGGCGGTCATCGCGCACCGCCTGACCGCACACCCGCGCCGTACGCTGGCTTGGGCAGGTCAAGGCTGCCCTCAATGACCAGCGGGCCGGGGTAAGGGAACGTGAGGATGTTCTGCAATCCCTATAGGCCCTCCAGGTGTCCAAGATCCAGCGATGGGGCACGGGGCCCGGCCGGCAGGTCGGTTAGGGTCGCGTCATGTCCGAGGCGGATCTGCTGCTGGTGCTGCGGTATCGCAAGGCGGTCACCTACGGTCACCACACGCTGCTCGCCGCGCTGGAGGAGCACGCGACCAGCGTCCGCTACGAGGTGCGATTCGCCACCGACGCGGCGGCTTGCGTGGACGAGATCAGGAACGCGCGGGCGGCACGCGTACTCGTGCTGTGGTCCTTCTATTCACCCGACGCCGCCGCCCTCGGCGACGAGCTGGCCACCATCAGGGCGCAGGCGCCCGGGGCGGTCCACGTGGCCGGCGGGGTGCACGCCACCGCCGAGCCGGTGCAGACCCTCGACGCGGGCTGGGACATCGCGGCTGTCGGCGAGGGCGAGGCGACGCTGATCGAGCTGGTGGACGACGGCGGCGATCCGGCGGGGGTGCCCGGCCTGGTCTATCGGGACGCCGCCGGCTCGGTGGTGCGCACCGGCAAAGCGCGGCGGCAGCCGCTGGACACCTACCGGGCGTTTCCGATGACGTACCGGAGGTTCAACCCGATCGAGATAACCCGTGGCTGCGTCTACGCGTGCCGCTTCTGCCAGACGCCGTTCATGTTCTCGGCGCGCTTCCGGCACCGGTCGGTCGAGAATGTGCGCTGGCACGTGCGGCGGATGCGCGAGGGGCGGCTACGCGACGTCCGGTTCATCACGCCGACGTCGCTGTCCTACGGCAGCGAGGGTGCGGAGCCCAACCTCGAGGCGGTCGAGGAGCTGCTGGCCGCGTGCAAGGAGGAGATCGGCCCCGACGGGCGGGTGTTCTTCGGCAGCTTCCCGTCAGAGATCAGGCAAGAGCACGTCAGCGCCGAGGCGCTGCGGCTAGTCCGGCGGTACTGCGCCAACGACAACATCATCGTCGGGGCGCAGTCCGGATCGGACCGGGTGCTGGACGCCGCCAAGCGGGGGCACGGCGTCGAGGAGGTCAAGCGCGCGGTGCGGCTCGGCGTTGCCGAGGGCTTCCGGATCAACGTCGACATGATCTTCGGGATGCCGGGCGAGGACGCCGCAGACGTGGACGCCTCGCTGGGCCTCGCCCGCGAGCTGGCCGAGCTGGGGGCGCGTATCCACGCGCACACATTCATGCCGTTGCCCGGGACGCCCTGGCGCGACGCCCCGGCCGGCGACGTCGATCCGGACACGATCCGCGACGTGGACCGGCTGTCCCGGCGGGGTGCGCTCTACGGGCACTGGCAGCGCCAGCGCGAGCACGCCAACCGTCTCGCCGCCGCCGCACAGGCGTATCCGCGCCCGGGCCGCAGCCGCACACTGCTCAAGCTCACGGCGCCGGAGCCCGACGCCAAGGGCGGCGGCTGCGGCTGAGACCGTGCGGCCGGCGGCGTAATCGGCACGGCCAGCGGCCCTGATCGGCCACGGCCGGCGCCAGTCGGGGCCGCCGCCAGCGGTGTGATCGGGCACGGCCAGCGCCTGTGGCGGCCGTGGCCAGGGCCGCACAGGTGCCGCTCAGCCCCACGCCGCGCGGTCGACGGGCATGCTGACGGCGTCGAGCGCGGTGCCGTCGGGCCGGATCGCGCGCACTTCACGGGTCAGCGCGTCGAGCTCCAGCGCCCAGCCGTCCTCGTGCACGGCGCCGTGGTGGTATTCGCACAGCAGCACCAGGTTGCCGAGCACGGTGCGGCCGCCATCCGCCCAATGCCGCACGTGGTGGGCCAGGCACCTCCCGGCAGGGGTGTGGCAGCCCGGGAAGCGGCATCCGCCGTCACGCACCGCGAGCGCCGCACGCAGGCCGGCCGGCACAGTGCGCGTATGGCGCCCCACATCCAGCGGCTCGCTGAGGGATCCGAGCACCGCCGGAAGCACCTCGGCATCGCACGCCAACCGGCGCGCGGTGGCGGCGTCGACCGGCTCACCCGAACCGAGGACGCCACCGCCGGAGCGCGGCGCCGCCCGCAGCGCCGACAGCGGAACCGTGACCGTCACCTGTGGACGGTCGGCGCTCCGGAGCGCGGCCACCAGCACGTCGGCCCTCATCTGCGGGTCGGCCGGCTCGTCCGCACCGGTCGCGAGCAGCGCCTCGCCGCCCGCCGGGTCGAGGACGCCGTGCACGATCACGCTGCCGTCGTGTGCCCGCTCGACCCACAGCCAGCGCCGGGCGCGCTCCTCGCACCGCCGCTCCAGGCTGCCGGCCGGGTCGAGCCGCTCCTGTAACCGGGCGGCCAGCCGGCGCACCGATGCCGGCGGCTCGCGGCGCGCGACGTCGACGAGCATCGACTCGCCGCCGCCGGCCAGCACCTCGCGGCCCAGCCGCCGGCTCGCGCAGTGGATCGCGGCCACGTGCGCGCCGGACACGTCACCGGCCCGGTAGGCGGCGTCCAGCACCGGCAGCCCCTCCACCATGGTGAGGGCGGCCAGCCGGCCCGCCTCCTCGTCGTCGAGCCGCAGCCGGTGTCGCAGCCAGGCGACCAGGGAGGGGGCGCCGTCCCTGCGCGGGGCGGCGCGCACCCGCCACGCGGCCAGCCGGTGGACCAGTTGGGCCTGCAGCCGGCAGATCGCCTGCCACAGCGCGCCGATGTCATCGTCGAGCTCGGGCTCAGGTGCCCGCGCCAGGTCCACCTCGTCCAGCGTCCGGGCGGCCATCTCCAGCATCGCCAACGCCACGCTCCGGTCACTCGTACGCATGTTCGAAAAGCTATCGCACGGGTACGACAAAAGCCAGCCGCCCGGCCCCCGCGGAGGCGGGAGCCGGGCGGCCGGCATCGTCGGGCGTCAGTGGCCGAAAGTGAACCAGTTGACGTTGACATAATCGGCCGGCTGGCCGCTGGTGAAGGTCAGGTACACCGTGTGCGTGCCGGTCACCGCAGCCATGTTGGCCGGCACCGTGCGCCAGCTCTGCCAGCCGCCGGTGTTGGCGATGGCGAAGCTGCCGGCCGGTGCGCTCGTGCGGCTGTCGAGGCGCACCTCGACCAGGCCGCTGACCCCGCCCCCGGCGCCGGACGCCACCCGGGCGACGAACTGGGTCGCCGCGGTGGACCCGAAGTTGACGTTGTCGAACTGCAGCCAGTCACCGTTGGCGATGTAGCCCACGTTCTGCCCACCGCCGGTGTCGGCGCACGCCTCGGTCTGCGTACCCGACTGGGCGTTGAAGCTCTCCGCCTGGATCGCGGCGTACGCGTCCCGCGCCCCGGCCGGCGGCGGGGTGGTCGTCGGCGGGGGTGGCGGTGGCGGATTGTCGCCACCAGTGGCCCACACCGACACGTAGTCGACCACCATCGGCACGCCCGGCCTCGTGGCCGCAGTGGGCCCGCCGCCGAACGCGGCCGGGAACCCGCCGCCCATCGCCACGTTGAGGATGATGAAGAACCCGTGGTGAGTGGCGTTGTTCCAGGTGGTCGCGTCGATCTGGGTGGAGTTCAGCGTGAAGTAGTTGTTTCCGTCGAGGTACCAGCGCAGCTGCTCGGGCGAGACGCTGCGGTCGTATTCGACGGCGAACCGGTGGAAGCCGGTCTTGCAGCCCGGACAGGGCCGCTCGCCGCTACCCAACCCGGTGAACTCGTTGCACGGACCGCCCGGCGCGACTCCACAGTGGAGGGTGGAGAACACGGACTCCCGCCCGTTGATGGCCTCCATGATGTCCCACTCACCGATGCTCGGCCAGTTGGTCGCGCCGACCGGGCGCGCGGCGGCGCCGAGCATCCAGAACGCCGGCCAGTACCCGGCCGCCTCGGCTCCGCTGACGTTGGGCTGCTGCAGCGAGGCCTCGATGCGGACCTTACCGCCGGGCGGCGCGGCGAAGTCGGTGCGCTGGGTCTCGACCCGGCCGGAGGTCCAGTTGCCGGCCGCGTCCCTGAGCGGCTTGATCACCAGGTGGCCGGCGCCGTCCTGGTAGACGTTGGCCGTGCTGTCGGTCATCCGCTCGACCTCGCCGGTGCCCCAGTTGGGCGCGCCGCCGGGGTAGCTGGTGCCGATGTCGTAGAGCCAGTTGGTCCGGTTGAGACCGGTGTTGGCGGCACCGTTGAAGTCGTCGCTGAACACCAGGCTCATTCCGGGCGGCGCGGCCGGGACGGCGGCGCGGGCGGTGATGCGGGTCGTCACCCAGCCGGTCACGACGACAACGACGGCGACCGCGAGGATCAGGAGCCGGACCGCGCGCGACCGGGTGGGCGGCGACGCGTGCGCGGAAGAGTTCATGAAGCGCCTTTCCGTCAGGACGGCAGGGGGATGTGCGGGAGCTGTCCCTTGTCCCGAGGAGCCGTCACCGGCTCAGAGAGCGCTCTCAGACCTTTTTTTAACAAGGGGTTTTAAGTCTGTCAACGACCGTCGTCGATTCGTGACCTGAGCTGCGCGACTCGCTCACACCTGTAAGGGGTGGCGCGACGGGCGGCCACCCGGCGTGCCACGCTGGCAGGCATGACCAGGCAGTCGGCGAGCGCGAATATCGGACGCGGCGCCGACCAGCCGCCGCTCGCGGGGAGCATCAAGGCGATCGAACGTGCCGCCGGGGCCCTGGCGACCGCCAGCGTGGCCCGGATGGACGAGGTCCTGCCCTGGTTCCGGGAGTTGCCCGCCGACCAGCGCGCCTGGGTGATGCTGGTGGCCCAGGCCGGCGTCCGCTCGCTCGTCGAGTGGCTGCGCCGGCGGGAGGAGACCGACGGCGGCGGACCGCAGGAGGTGTCCGACGAGGTCTTCGACGCCGCCCCCCGCGCGCTGGCGCGGTCGATCAACTTCCAGCAGACCGTCCAACTGATCCGCGTCACGATCGAGGTCGCCGAGGAGCAGGTGCCCCACCTCGCCGCGAAAGGCGAGGAGCAGGCGATCCAGGACGCGATGCTGCGCTTCAGCCGGGAGATCGCGTTCGCCGCCGCCCGGGTCTACGCGCGGGCGGCCGAGACCAGAGGCGCCTGGGACGCCCGACTGCAGGCCCTCCTGGTCGACGCGCTGCTGCGCGGCGACTCCTCCGACGTCCTCGCCAGCAGGGCCGCCGCGCTGGGCTGGGGCGACGCTCCGCCGGTCGCCGTCGCGGTCGGCCGCTCCCCCGGCGGCGAGGCGGCGATGGTGCTGCACACGGTGTACCGGGCCGCACGGCGCTTGGGCGTGGAGATCCTGGGTGGGGTGCACGGCGACCGGCTCGTGGTCGTCCTCGGCGGCGCCACCGACCCGGTGTCCACCACCCGCAACCTCCTGGTCGGCTTCGGCGACGGACCGGTCGTGGTCGGCCCGGCGGTGCCGAGCCTGGACGAGGCGACCGAGTCGGCCCGGGCCGCGCTCGCCGGCTACCGGGCCGCGCCCGCGTGGCCGGCCGCGCCGCGCCCGGTCGCCGCGTCGGACCTGCTGCCGGAGCGGGCTCTCGCCGGTGACGCGGACGCCCGCCGGATCCTGCGCCAGGATGTGTACGGCGCGGTGGTCCGGGCCGGCGGCGAACTGCTGGACACCCTGGACGCGTTCTTCGCCGCGGGCGGCGTCCTGGAAAGCGCGGCGCGCGCCCTGTTCGTCCACCCCAACACCGTGCGGTACCGGCTGCGCCGTATCGGTGAGGTCACCGGCTTCGCGCCGCTGGTGCCCCGGGACGCGTTCGCGCTGCGGATCGCGCTCACGATCGGGCGGCTGGACCCGTCGTCGGTTCCGCCGCCCCACTCCACCACCAGTTAGCTTCTTGTTACATCAGGTAGCGTCAGGGGCAACGGCTGGCAACATCCGGTAAGATTTTGTAGGGATCCACCAAAACAAATCGTCGAGTTTCGTGCGTCGCGTCACGCCCGGCGCCCCAAGTTTCCGGAACAGTCATAGACGTGCTCGCCGTACTCGCTCCTGGACAAGGTTCCCAGAAGCCCGGCTTCCTGACCCCGTGGCTCGACCAGCCCGGCGTGGACGCCCGTCTGCGCTGGTGGTCGGCGCTGGCCGGGCTCGACCTCGGGCACCTGGGCACCGAGGCCGACGCCGAAGAGATCAAGGACACCGCCCGCACCCAGCCGCTCCTGGTCGCCGCCGCGCTGCTCGCCGCCGAGCAGCTGCCGATGTACGACGTCGCCGTGGTCGCCGGGCACAGCGTCGGTGAGCTGGGCGCCGCCGCCCTGGCAGGCGTGCTGACCCCGGAGACGGCCGTCACGCTGGCGGCCATCCGCGGCCGCGAGATGGCCGCCGCTTGCGCCCTCGAACCGACCGGCATGAGCGCGGTGCTCGGCGGCGACCCGGACGAGGTCGTCGCCGCGATCGACGCCGCCGGCCTCTACCCCGCCAACCGCAACGGGGCCGGCCAGGTGGTCGCCGCCGGCGCCATCCCCGAGCTGGAGAAGTTCGCGGCCGACCCGCCGGCGAAGGCGAAGGTCATCAAGCTGGCGGTGGCCGGTGCCTTCCACACGCCGTACATGGCCCCCGCCGAGCGGGCGCTCGCCGCGGTCGCGGCCGGCATCACCGCGGGTGCGCCCACCAAGATCGTGCTGTCCAACCGGGACGGCAACGCCGTCGACCACGGGCCGACGCTGCTGCAGCGCCTGGTCCGCCAGGTCACCGCGCCCGTGCGCTGGGACCTGTGCATGCAGACTCTGGCCGAGATCGGTGTCACCGCGGTCATCGAGCTCCCCCCGGCCGGCACCCTGGCCGGTCTGGCCAAGCGGACCCTGAAGGGCATCGAGATCATCACGGTCAACACGCCGGAGGACCTGGCCAAGGCCCGCGACGCCATCGCCCGGCACGGCGCGGCGCCCAGCATCGAGCCGACCCTGCAGTTCCGCGTCGTCGTCGCGGGCGCCGCGGGCAACTTCGCGCCCGCGGCCGAGCTGGTCGAGGGCGCCGAGATCCGGGCCGGACAGGTCATCGGCCACGTCGTGACCCGCCAGGGCGAGGTGGCGGCGGCCGCACACGAGGCCGGCATCCTCACGGAGTGGCTCGCGCACTCCGACGACCCAGTGGCGCCCGGCCAACCCCTCGCGCGGATCGGTGAATTCGCATGAGTCGTCGCCAATGAAAGGTAGTGCTGTGACTGTTGTCGGCTCCCGGATGCTCGCGATGGGGCACTACCAGCCCGCGCGGGTGCTCACGAACGACGATCTCGCGCAGATGGTCGACACCAACGACCAGTGGATCCGCGATCGCGTCGGCATCGTGACGCGGCGCATCGCCGACACCGAGACCGTCGCCGACATGGCCACCGCGGCCGCGGGCAAGGCGCTCGCCGCGTCCGGCCTGGAAGCCGGCGACATAGACCTGGTCGTCGTGGCCACCTGCAGCTCAATCGACCGCTCGCCCAACGTGGCCTGCCGGGTCGCCGCGAAGCTGGGCATCAACGCACCGGGCGCCTATGACATCAACACCGCGTGCTCCGGCTTCTCGTACGCGCTGGGCACCGCCGACCACGCGATCCGCGCCGGTGCCGCCCGCAACGTCATCGTCATCGGCGCCGAGAAGCTGTCCGACTTCACCGACTGGACCGACCGCTCCACCTGCATCCTGTTCGGCGACGCCGCCGGCGCCGCGGTCGTGACGGCCGCGACCGAGGGCGAGGAGCCCGGGATCGGGCCGGTCCTGTGGGGCTCGGCGCCCGAGCGCAGCGACGCCGTCCGCATCGAGGGCTGGCGGCCCTACATCCAGCAGGAGGGCCAGCAGGTCTTCCGCTGGGCCACCACGGCCCTCGCACCACTTGCCCTTGAGGCGATCAAGCGTGCCGGGCTGGAGCCAGGAGACGTGCGGGCATTCATTTCTCACCAGGCCAACCTCCGCATCATCGAGGGCATCGCCAGGCGCCTCAAACTGCCCAACGCGATCATCGCGAAGGACGTGATCGAATCGGGCAACACCTCCGCGGCTAGTGTGCCGCTGGCCCTGTCGAAGCTGATCGAGCGGCGCGAGGTGCCCTCCGGGGCGCCGGTGCTGCTGTTCGGCTTCGGCGGCGGCCTCACGTATGCCGGACAGGTCGTCCGCTGCCCGTAAACGTTCCACCAAGACCCCACAACGGAAGGAAAACAGTCCAGATGACCACTCGTGACGAGATCGTCTCCGGCCTCGCCGAAATCCTCGAAGAGGTCGCCGGCGTCAACCCCGACGACGTGGCCGAGGAGAAGTCCTTCACCGAGGACCTCGACGTCGACTCGCTGTCGATGGTCGAGGTCGTCGTGGCGGCCGAGGAGAAGTTCGGCGTGAAGATTCCCGACGATGAGGTGCAGAACCTCAAGACCGTGGGCGACGCGGTCTCCTACATCACCAAGGCGCAGGCGTGACCGTAGAGGTCGCAGTCACCGGGCTCGGCGCGACGACCCCCCTCGGTGGGGACGTCGCGTCGACCTGGGACGCCCTGCTCGCCGGCCGCTCCGGGGTCAGCGCCCTGACCCAGGAGTGGGCCGCGCAGCTCCCGGTACGCATCGCCGGTCAGCTCGCCGTCGAACCCACCATCGACCGGGTGCAGGCCCGGCGGATGGACCGGTCGGAGCAGGTCGCGGTGGTCGCCGCCCGCGAGGCCTGGGCCGACGCCGGCCTCACCGACTCCGACGTCGACCTCGAGCGCCTCGGCGTCGTGGTCGGCTCGGGTATCGGCGGCGCCACCACCCTGCTCGCCCAGGACGACATCCTCGAAGCCAGCGGCCCCCGGCGGGTGTCGCCGCACACCGTGCCGATGCTCATGCCCAACGGCCCGGCGGCCTGGATCGGGCTGGAGCTCAGGGCCAGGGCCGGCGTGCACGCCCCGACAAGCGCCTGCGCCACCGGCGCCGAGTCGCTAGCCTGGGCGCTGGAGATGATCCGGTCCGGCCGCGCCGACATCGTCGTCGCCGGCGGCACCGAGTCGGTCATCCACCCGCTGCCGATCGCCGGTTTCGCCGCGATGCGCGCGATGTCCACGCGCAACGACGAGCCGGAGAAGGCGTCCCGCCCGTTCGACAAGGGCCGCGACGGCTTCGTGCTCGGTGAAGGCGCCGGCATCATCGTGCTGGAGCGGGCCGACCGGGCCCGGGCCCGCGGCGCGCGCATCTACGCGCGGCTGGCCGGTGCCGGCATGACCTCAGACGGGTACGACATCGTGCAGCCCGACCCGGAGGGTGGAGGTGCCACCCGGGCGATCGCCCGTGCGATCGAGGACGCCGGCGTCGCCAAGTCCGACGTGATGCATGTCAACGCGCACGCCACCTCCACCCCGGTCGGCGACGTCGCGGAGATCATCGCGCTGCACAGGGCGCTCGGCGACCACCCCGTGGTGACGTCGACGAAGTCGATGACCGGGCACCTGCTCGGCGCCGCCGGTGCGGTCGAGTCGATCGCCACGATCCTCGCGATCTACCACGGCGTCGTCCCGCCGACCATCAACCTCGACGACCCCGACGACAAGTTGGATCTCGACGTGGCGGCGCACAAGGCGCGCCAGATGGAGATCCCCGCCGCGCTGAACAACTCGTTCGGCTTCGGCGGCCACAACGCCGCCCTGGTCTTCGCCCAGGCCTGAGGAGGACTCCTTTGACGCTCACTTCCGTCCCACTGGACACCGGGACCGTCGACTACCGCGACCCCGAGCTGCGGCTGCGGGGACTGTTCGACCAGGGCACCCTGCGGCTGCTCGCTCCGACTGACGACTCGGGCGTCCTGGCCGCGCGCGGCGAGGTCGACGGCACCCCGGTCGTCGCCTTCGCGACCGACGCCACCCGGATGGGCGGCGCCATGGGCACCGAGGGTTGCCGGCACATCGTCGACTCCATCGACACGGCGGTCCGCGAACGGATACCTGTGCTGGGTCTCTGGCACTCCGGCGGGGCGCGGCTCGCCGAGGGCGTCGTGGCCCTCGACGCCGTGGGCCAGGTGTTCGCGGCCATGGTCCGCGCGTCGGGTCGCGTACCCCAGATCTCCGTGGTGCTGGGACCCGCGGCCGGCGGCGCGGCCTACGGGCCTGCGCTCACCGACGTGGTGGTGATGAGCGGTGCTGGCCGCATCTTCGTCACCGGCCCGGAGGTCGTGCGCAGTGTGACCGGCGAGCAGGTCGACATGGAGCGTCTCGGCGGCCCGGAGCCGCACGGCCGGCGCTCCGGCGTGGTGCACGTGACCACAAAGGACGACGACTCGGCGCTGGCCACCGCCCGCCGGCTGGCGTCACTGCTGGGCCGCCAGGGCCGGCTCTCCCCGGCCGACGTCTCGCACGACGTCGACCTGGGTGCGCTGCTGCCCGAGCAGGCCAGCCGCGCCTACGACGTCAAGCCGCTCGTCAACGCCCTGTTCGACGAGCCGGGTGTGGAGCTGCACGCCAAGTGGGCGCCGAACATCGTGACGTCGCTGGGCCGCTTCGCCGGCCGCACCGTCGGCGTCATCGCCAACAACCCGCTGCGCCTGGGTGGCTGCCTGGACTCGACGAGCGCCGAGAAGGCGGCCCGCTTCGTGCGCATGTGCGACGCGCTGGGCGTGCCGCTGGTGGTACTCGTCGACGTGCCCGGCTACCTGCCCGGCGTGGGGCAGGAGTGGGACGGCGTGGTGCGCCGCGGCGCGAAGCTGCTGCACGCCTTCGCCGAGGCCGTGGTGCCCCGGGTGACGCTGGTGACCCGCAAGGCGTACGGCGGCGCATACATCGCGATGAACTCCCGCTCGCTGGGCGCCACCGCGGTGTTCGCCTGGCCCAACGCCGAGGTCGCCGTCATGGGCGCCTCCGCGGCTGTCAACATCCTGCACCGCAAGAAGCTCGCCGCGGCCCCGGCCGACGCCCGGGAGGCGCTGCGCGCCGAGCTGGTCGAGGAGCAGATCCGGGTCGCAGGCGGCGTCAACCGCGCGCTCGAGATCGGCGTGGTGGACGACATGGTGCAGCCGGCCCAGACCCGCCGGCGGATCGCCGAGGCCCTCGCCGGTGCCCCGGCCGCCCGCGGCGCGCACGGCAACATCCCGCTGTAGCTCGTTAGGAGGGTTCCCCTTACTGCACAAAGCGTTAGGAGGAGGACCCTCCTTCTATGTGGGCCAGTTGCTGCGCTCCAGGATCGGCGTGCCCAGCGCGCCCTGCACGATCGGGCCCTGCCGCGTGTAGGTGCGGTTACGACCGGCCCGCTTCGCGGCGTAGACCGCCTGGTCGGCGGCGTGCTGGAGGTCGCGGGGCGTGGCACCGTCGTGCGGCAGGTCGGCCAGGCCCACCGAGACCGTCACCCGCACCCGCGGCTCGTCTCCGATCGGGATCTGGGTGGCCGACACCGCCTCCCTGATCCGCTCGGCCATCTGGGCGGCCAGCCGCGAGTCCGCGCCCGCGAGCAGCACCATGAACTGGTCGCCGGTCTGCCGGGCGACGAGGTCGCCGGGGCGGCTCGCGACCCGCAGCCGCTCGGCCAGTTCGCGCAGCACAAGGTCGCCGGCCGTGTTTCCGTACACCTCGTTGATGAGCGTGAGGTTGTCCACGTCGATCAGGAGGACGCCGAGCGCGGTGCGCGCGTACCGCGCGCGGTCGCACTCCATCTGCAGCGCCTCGGCCAGGAACTCGGCGGTGAACGCTCCGGTCAGTCCATCGTGGATGGCCAGCCTGCGCTGCGCCATGACCTGCTCGGCCATGCGGGCCAAAACCAGCAGGCCCGTCGCGCCGCCGGCGAGCGCCACCGCGATGACGTGCGTGTCCTTGCCGCGCAGGTGCTGCACCACGAGGACGACCAGCGGCAGCAGCGACGCGGTGGCGAGCAGGACCAGCCGGCCGCCGCTGGGCTTGACCGCGGTGCGGGCCGAGCGCCGGTCCAACGAACGCATCGACGGGTGCAGCGCGGCCGCGCCGAGCAGGAGGTACGCCGCGAGCCGGAACGCGTCGACGAAGCTGCCGTTCTTGTACGTGTGGACGGTCAGCGCGGACAGCACGTCCGCGACGAGCTGCAACGACAGGCTGGCGACGAGCATCCGGTAGGCCGGTGCGCGGGTGCCGGTCCCGAGCAAGAGGCGCAGCGCCACCGCGAGCAGAAGCAGATCCATCATCGGGTACCCGACGGACACCGACCTGGCGAGCGCGGAGTCGGCCGAGCCGGCCAGCCGGCTGAGCACGTAGACCCACGACAGCAGGCCGCCCGCGACCGCGAGCACGGCCGCGTCGATGAGCGCCACCGCGTCGTGACCGGGCGTGCGCCGGCGGATGACGATGACCAGCGCCGCGCAGATCAGCGGGTACTGCGCCAGGTAGAACAGGTCCGCGAGGTCCGGGTGCTGGTCCCTGTCCAGCCCCGAACGCAGGATGAAGAACGTCGCATGACCGATCGTGGACATGCCCTGCGCGGCCGCCAGCACCAGCCAGGGCAGCTTCCCCGGTGGCCGGTTGACGGCGACGCCCGCCAGCAGCGCGACGGTCGCTGCACCCGAAACCCCGATGAAGACAAGGCTCTCGACGACCGGGGAGACCCCGAAGTGCGGCAGGACGTAGTAACCGACGGTGATCGCCGCACCGACGCCGAGAAACCACATCCAGGCCGTCGCGCGGCTATCGGCGGCCGGCCTGTCCGAGACTTGTTCGCCCAGCGTTCCCACGTTTCGATCCTGCTGACTTCGCAAACGTTTGTTGTCAGGCGATCGGCCGCCGATAACCGACCGGGCGTGCCGTCCATTGCCTTGAACGGCAACGTTTTCACCAATGGTCATCGGACGGACGCGCCCAGCGATCACTTGCCGTGTCGGCGCCGCGAGCAGCGTAGCCAGACCACGACCGGCGGCCACCGCTACGGCGTCAGCCGCCGCACACCGACCGCTGCAGACCCGCCACCTCGACCGGCGAGCGTCCCGGCGCCTTCGCCGCGCCGGCGAGCACGGCGGCGAGCGCCGTCATCGAGGGCTGGCTCGACGAGTACGTGGCGAGCAGGACCGGTGACGTGGCCGACCGGAGCACGAACGGCACGTCCATCCCCACGGTCACCGCCGCATTACCCAGATCGCCCACGTCGTCGCCATAGCCGACCAGCCGGACCTCGGTCCCGCCGGTCGGCGCGACCGCGACCTTCTGTGCGCGCAACGCCTCGGTGAGCCACGCGCGCTGCTGGTCGCGCCCGGCCGAGGAGGTGACCGAGACCGGGCCCTTGACCAGTGCGCCCTGGCAGCCGCCGCGCAGGACGGTCACCGCCGCCGCGGCGACCTTCGCGGCCGCGGCCCGGCGCGGAGCGCTGTCCACTGCGGACACATCCGGTGCCGGTCGGCTGGCCAATGTGGACTTCAGCGCCAGTACCCTCGAAGCGGCCTCGACCAGGCGCGCCTTCGGCAGCTGTCCATTGTGCAGCGCGTCGAGCAGGCCGTGCTGGGCCGCGCCGAGGTCGGGTGGCATCAGGAGCAGGTCATTGCCGGCGACCAGCGCGCGCACGGCCGACTCCCCCGGCGGAAACTTGCGCGCCGGCGCCATGTTCATCGCGTCGCTCACCACGACGCCCGTGAACCCGAGCTGCCCGCGCAGCAGGTCGACGAGGACCTTGCGGGAGAACGACGCCGGCGTGCCGGGGTCGATCCCGCGCACGTCGAGATGCGCGGACATGACGAGGTCGGCGCCCGCGCCGATGCCCGCGCGGAACGGCGGCAGGTCGCCGCTGTCCAGCGCCGCCCGGCTCTGGCTGAGCACCGGCAGCTCGGTGTGGCTGTCGGCACTCGTGTGCCCGTGCCCCGGGAAATGCTTGAGGGTCGCCGCGACGCCAGCGCCCTGGATTCCCCGGACCGCGGCGGCCACCTGCCCGGAGACCGCCGCCGGGTCGGAGCCGTAGGAGCGCGAGCCGATCGCGCCGCCGCCCGCGCCCACGACGTCGGCCACCGGCGCGAAGTCGACGTTGATGCCCACGCCGCGCAGGTCGGCGCCGGCCGCACCCCAGGCCGCCTCGGTCAGGCCGGGATCGGCCGCGGCGCCGAGCGCGAGCGCGCCGGGCAGCTGCGTGATGCCCGCGCGCATCCGGTTGACCACCCCGTACTCCTGGTCGGTGCCGATCAGCAGCGGCGCGGCGGCCGGCAGCTTCGCCGCGGCGGCCTGCAGGCCCGCGGTCAGTGTGCGCACCTGCGCCACCGAGGAGAAGTTGCTCGTCTTGTTGGTGCTCGCGGTCGGATCGCCGTCGGAGAAGTTGACCAGGATCAGGCCACCCAACCGGTACTTCGCGACCATCTCGGCGGGAGTGCCGACACCGGCCAGCTTGCGGTTGGCCGCCGCCGCCTCGGCGCTGACGTTCGTGGCGTCCTCACCGAACGCGTAGGGCATCAGGACCTGCCCGACGAGATCCTCGTCAGAGAGGCGGCCAGCCTGGTCTCCGCCCGTCCCAGGAGGCGGCTTGGACGACCACACGGCGCGGGGCGCGCCCGCCTCCGCCGCGCCGCAGCCGGCCAGCATGGTCACGGCGGTGGCGGCAGCGATCCAGGCGAGAGCACGCACCCGCCCCACTCAACCAGACCGGCGCCAGCTCAGCCCACCCGGGTCAGCAGCGTCATCGGGCTGCCCTCGCCGGCGTGCCGGTATGGCTCGAGCTCGGCGTCCCACGGGCTGCCGAGCGCCTTGTCCAGCGCATGGGTGAGCGCCTCGTATCCGCCGGCGGCGGCCACCAGCGCGCGGACCCGGTCCTCGGAGAGCAGGATGTCGCCGTTGGCGCTCGTCGTGGCGTGGAAGAGCCCCCGGCCCGGCACGTGCATGTACCGCTCGCCGTCCACGCCGGGGCTCGGCTCCTCGGTGACCTCGAAGCGGACCATCGGCCACTGGCGCAGCGCGGCGGCCAGCTCGCCACCGGTGCCCTGGCGACCGGACCACGTGCACTCCGCCCGCCGAGCCCCCGGCTCGACAGGCTGAGCAGTCCACTCGAGCCGGACCGGCGCCGAGAGGACGCGTGCGATCGCCCACTCGACGTGCGGACACACGGCGAGCGGGGTCGAGTGGACGTATACAACGCCACGTGTGGGCACGTTTGACCTCCCGAAAGCCGAGGTGCGTCTTCCCCTACGACCTCGATCTCGAAAGGACGTGTCCATGATGCCGGTTGGGCAGGTGGTTCGCCAGTGAACGCCTAGACCGGCTACTTACGATTTGTCTAACGGCCGGTGGGCCGATCGGGTAACCCACGTGCTCATGTACAGTTTTCTCGGCGAGCTGTGCCGCCTTCTTCGATCCCCTTTTCTTCGCAAGGAGTTCCGCCGTGGCGAGCAACACCTCAAAGACCGCGCGCGCGTCCGTCCGCGCCGGCCAGGCCGGCGCGGCTGGCGCGCTCAGCGTGCTCGGCGAGTACAAGTACCTGATCCCCCTCAACAATGGCAGGCACGCGTACGTGCGCAACCTGACCAACGGCAGGACCAGTCACCTGCCCACCGACTCCGACGCGTTCATCGAGGAGATCCGGGTGCTGGCCGGCGCCGGTCACGGCGCCAAGATCCGCGCCGAGCTGGGCGCCCTCGCGTCCGCCAACCCGGGCCACGGCTGGGACGCCACCGAGAAGCGGCTCGCCGACGCCGGCGTCTTCGGCGACGCCTGAGCCCTTCGTCGAGATCGGCACAACTTCCCGGAAGTTGTGCCGATCGTGGTTCAGGCCCCGAGGCGGCGCAGCAGTGACACCTCGCCGGTATCAATCTGGTAACGGGCGCCGATGACCGCCAGCTGACCGGAGGCGCAGCCCTCGCGCACCGCCGGCAGCTCCAGCAGGTCGTCGACGGTCCGGCCGACGTGACGGTCGGTTGCCAGCTCAGCACTCCCCGCCGCCTCGTGCACGGCCGGCTCGATCGCCTCGACGAGCCGGCCCAGCGCACCCGCCGGCCGGGAGGCGGTCCCGACCGCCTTGACGGTGGCCGCCACGGCGCCGCAGTACTGGTGGCCGAGCACGAGCACCAGCGGCACGCCGAACACCGAGACGGCGAACTCGACCGAGCCGAGGGCGGCCTCGTCGAGCACGTGACCGCCGGTCCGCACCACGACCACCGAGCCGAAGTCCTGGTCGAGCACCGCCTCCGGGGGCACCCGCGAGTCGAGGCACCCGATGACCAGAGCCCACGGCCGGTGCTCGGCGGTCCGTGCCCGCGGTGCCGAGACGTCGTGGCCGTACCGCGGGCGACCGGCCACAAAGCGGCGGTTACCGGCGAGCAGGTCGGCGAGGGCTTCGGCGGGGCCGGGTCGACGATGGTCCCGCCCGGCGGCGGGGCCACTCTCGTCACGCACAGTGACACCGTGGCGCTCCGCGCCGGCGGGCCACGCGATCAGGTGCTCGGGCAACGGGGTCGCCATCACTCGTCCAGGGTCGGGGAAGCGCGCAGCGTACGGAAGCTGAAGTGGCGAAACTGCGACAGTGATCACGCCTTGGCGACGGATCGACTGTTAGCTACCCTTGTTACTTATGAGTACGGCCGGGGTACCGGAGGGTATGCCCTCCGTAACTCAGGTCAGCCTGCCGGATGGGGTTCGCCTGCATGTCGAGGACAGCGGCGACCCCACCAGCCCGCTGACTATCGTTCTGCTGCACGGTTGGACCCTCGACGCCCGGCTGTGGCGCCACCAGGTCGCGGACCTGCCGACCCGGCTCGGCGCCCCGGTGCGCATCCTCACGTTCGACCTGCGCGGACACGGTCACTCGACGTCCTGCCCGCCGGCCACGGCCACGCTCGCCCAGCTCGCCGACGACCTCCACGCGGTGCTGCGCGAGCGGGTGCCGGAAGGCAAGGTGGTCCTCGTCGGCCACTCGATGGGCGGCATGACGATCATGGAGTACGCGCACCGCCACTCTGAGGAGTTCACCGAGCGGGTGTCCGGTGTGGTGCTGATGTGCACGAGTGCCGAGGGGACCACGCACACCACCTACGGGCTGGCTCCGGGAGTGGCCCGGGTGGTGCGGGCGCTGGAGGTGACCGGTGCCGCCCTGCTGGCCCGGTCCGGCCCGTGGCGGCTGCACCGGCCGGTCATGCCGGTGCTCTCCCCCGGCGTGCGCTGGCTGGGCTTCGGCCGCACCGCCGACCCGGATGCCGTGCGCCTGACGATCGGCATGATCAGCAGCGCCCGGCTGGCCACGATCGGCGGCTTCCGGCCCTGGATCGACGAGCAGCACCGGGTCGACGCCCTGGTGCACATGGCGACGCTGCCAGCGGCCGTGCTGGTGGGTGCCGAGGACCGGCTCACGCCCGCCAAGTGCGCGGAGACCATCTTCGGGGCGCTGCCCGACGCCGAGCACCTTGTCGTCCCGGACGCCGGGCACATGCTGCCGCTGGAATGTCCCGACGAGGTCACCGCCTCGATCGCCCGGGTCTGCCAGCGCGCCAGCGGGGTGCCCACGCTCCCGACCCAGAAGCCCCGGCGGCTTCGCGACCGGCTGCGCCGGCGCGGGAGGGCCTGCGACGCCGCCTGAGATCTTCCCCTTCCGCTGAGTAGGGCGCCCCTGTCACCGCCAGCACGGTGAGAGGGGCGCCCTACTCAGCAGCAGGGGTCACGGCCAGGTGACCGTCACGCCGTCCAGGCTCTCCAGGTACGCGGGGCCGAACGCCGTGGCCGGGGTGTGCGCGCCGGGGGCCACCGAACCGGCGACCAGCGCGGTTACCGCCCGGACCACCGAGTCGGCGGTCAGGTCGTAGGCGTTCGGCCCGGTCATGGAACCGGTGCGCACCTCACCGGCGGGATCGCGCACCTCACCCCAGACCTCGCAGTAGGTCCGGCCACGGAGCTGGTCGTCCGGCCCTGGGGTCAGCGCCTTCACCGCCGCCGTCGCGAGCTGGCGGACCGGCCCCAGGCTCATCACCCGGCCCGCCACGTCGCGGAGCGGGCCGCCCGGCGGCAGCTTCGTGTACGTCGTGATGGTCGGGATGCCGGTCGACCGGTACGCGGTGGCCAGATCACCCCAGCGGATCGCGCCGACCCGGGTCGCGCCGGACCGCGGGAACGGCACGGTGCGGGCCGGCTCGCCGAACCGGGTGGTGACCAACCGGCCGTCGACCCGGCGCAGGTTGCCCGCGGCCATCCCTTCGATGCTGCTGCGCGTGGTGCCCCGGCTCATCCCGCCGCCGACCAGGAAGGCCAGGTCGAGCGACGTCGCGCTGGGCAGGGCCGCCGCGAGCGCCGCGGCCAGGCAGTCGGTGGGCACGACGTCGAAGCCGGCACCCGGCAGCAGCACCACCCCGGCCGCGCGGGCCTCGGCGTCCCGGCCGAAGATCGCCTCGAACACCTCGACCTCGCCGGTGATGTCCAGGTAGTGCGCGCCGGCGGCCAGGCAACCGGCGACCATCGGCGCAGACGTTGCCGAGAACGGCCCGGCGCAGTGGGCCACCGCGCGGACGCCCTCCAGAGCCGCCCGGACGGCCGCGCCGTCGGCCAGGTCGAACACGCGGTGCGGCAGGCCCAGCTCGCCCGCCAGCGCGGTCACCGCCGGCCCGTTTCGGCCGGCCAGGACCGGTCGCTCGCCGCGCGCGACCGCCAGCCGCGCCACCAGTTGACCCGTGTATCCGTTCGCCCCGTAGATGAGCCAGCTCATCGGCACACCCTAGGCGTTGATCGTCGCGCCCCCGCCGCCGCGGTCGACACCGGTGGACGGCGCGGACTACCGTCACCCTTGGCAACGGGAAGGCGGCCATTGGAGGGGACGCAGTGCACTTCGTCGAGCAGTGGATGTCGACCCTTCCCCCTGAGCTGATCTACACGCTGGTCGCTCTGGTCATCGGCGCCGAGAGTATGGGCATTCCAGTGCCCGGTGAGATCACCCTGGTCGTGGCCGCGCTGATGTCCACCCCGACGATCGGGATCACCAGCCCGTGGCTGGTCGGCCTCGCGGCGTCCGTCGGCGCGATCGTGGGCGACTCGATCGGGTACGCGGTGGGCCGGCGTGGCGGGCGCGTGGCGCTGGAGCGGCTCGGGCGGCGCTTCCCGCGCCACTTCGGGCCGCCGCACCTCGCCCAGGCCGAGCGGGTGTTCCAGCGCTATGGCGTCTGGGCGGTGTTCTTCGGCCGGTTCGTGGCGCTGCTGCGCATCATGGCCGGCCCCCTCGCCGGTGCGCTGCACGTGCCCTACCGCAAGTTCCTGCTGGCCAACGCCAGCGGCGGCATCCTGTGGGCCTACGGCACCACGTTCGCGATCCACTACCTCGGGCGGGCCGCCGAGCACTGGCTCAAGCAGTTCTCCTGGGTCGCGCTCCTGGTTGCGCTGGTCATGGGTTGCGCGACGACGATGTACCTGAAGCGCCGCGCCCGGCGCGGCGCGATCGACAGCGTGCCGCTGGAGGAGGTGCGCGTCGACGGCCGCATCGGTTGACGGCGGGAACGCGCGATAGCCGCACTCGACGATCTCTCCCGGCGCGGCGGTGCGTACGCTCGTCTTGGCCTGTTCCCGATCGCTGGAGTCACGCTTGTCCGCTCCTGTCCACGACTCGGACCCCGTGCGCCGGTCCGAGGTCGCCGCCGAGCAGCGCTACGTGAACCGGGTGTACGCGCGCCTCGCCGAGCTGCGCCGCAGCGTGGCCGAGGTGGAGAAGGCCGGCTACGGCCTGGCTCGGGTGGGCAACTTCGGCGCATACGTCGAGCGCGACGCGATGGTCTACCACGCCGCGCGGCGCCGGCACGCCCTGGACGCCGAGTACGAGGGGCTGGTCTTCGGCCGCCTCGACCTGGGACCGGGGGCGACGGGCAGCGACGAGTACCAGAGCCCGGTGGAGCCGGCCGTGCCCGGCGGTGAGGCCCGCTACATCGGCCGCCTGGGGCTGCGCGACGAGGCGCACGAGTCGCTGGTGGTGGACTGGCGGGCACCGGCGGCCGCACCGTTCTACCGGGCCACGCCGACCGACCGCATGGGCGTCATACGCCGCCGCACCATCCGCAGCTCCGCCGAGACGGTGCAGGACGTCGAAGACGACCTCCTCGACCCGGAAGCCGCCCCGGACGGCATGCCCGTAGTGGGCGAGGGCGCGCTGCTCGCGACGCTGAGCCGGGCGACCGGTCGGGGGATGCGCGACATCGTCGCGACGATCCAGCGCGAGCAGGACGACGCGATCCGCTCCCCCAAGTCGGGCGTGACGATCGTGCGCGGCGGACCCGGCACCGGGAAGACCGCGGTCGCGCTGCACCGGGCCGCCTATCTGCTCTACGCCGACCGCAACCGGTTCGAAAGCGGCGGCGTGCTCGTCATCGGCCCGTCCGAGGTGTTCGTCTCCTACGTCAGCCGGGTGCTGCCCTCGCTCGGCGAGGACACGGTGACGCTGCGCTCGCTCGGCCAGGTCGTGGAGAAGGTCAGCGCCACCCACCACGATCCGCCGGAGCTCGCCGCGGTCAAGGGGTCGCTGCGGATGGCACGGGTGCTGGGACGGGTGGTCCGCGACGCGGTCCCCGGCTCGCCGGAGCGCCTGCGGGTGCTCTACCGCGGGCAGCTGCTCGTCCTGGAGCGGCGGGGGCTGGACGAGGCCCGGCGCGCTGTGCTGGCGCCCGGGGTAAAGCGCAACGCGGTCCGGGCCCGGGCCGCCGGGCACCTGCTCGACGCGCTGTGGCGGCAGAGCATGGAGCTGCTGCCCGCGCACCGGCAGCAGAAGCGCGAGGAGTTCGCCGCCGAGATCGCCGAGCGCCGCGAGTTCATCCAGTTCATGCGCGGCTGGTGGCCGATCGTGACGCCGCTGGAGGCGCTGGGCTGGTTCGCCGATCCGGCCCGGGTACGCCGCGCCGGCGAGGGCATCCTGTCCCGCGTCGAGCTGGACCGGCTGGCCGGTTCGTATGCCGGATTCGCCGCCGACGAGCCGAGCGTCGCCGACGTGGCGCTGCTCGACGAGCTGGACGACCTGCTCGGCACGGCGGCGGTCCGCACCCGGCCGCGCAAGGACCCCTACCACGTGGCCGACGGCATCCGGGAGGTCACCACGTACGCCGACCGGATGGCCGCGGCGCGGGCGGTGGCCGCTGAGCGGCCGGAGGACTACCGCGACTACGCGCACGTCATCGTCGACGAGGCGCAGGACGTGTCCCCGATGCAGTGGCGCATGATCGGCCGGCGGGGCCCGCACGCGAGCTGGACGGTCGTCGGGGATCCGGCGCAGGCCGCCTGGGCGGACGCGGCCGAGGCGCGCCGCGCCATGGACGCCGCGGTCGGCTCCCGCCGCCGGCACGAGTACACGCTCACCACCAACTACCGCAACGCGGCCGAGATCTTCGAGCTGGCCGCGGCGGTCATCCGGCGCGCCGAGCCGCAGCTGGAGCTGCCGACGGCGGTGCGCGCTTCGGGCGTACCCCCGAGGCACGTGACGGTGACCCCCGACGAGCTGGCCGCGGCCACGCGGGCGGCGACCGCCGAGGTGCTCGCCGAGGTCGCCGGCACGGTCGGCGTGATCGCCGCGATGGACCGCCGCGACGAGGTCGCCGGGTGGCTCGCCGAGCTGGCCGAGGAGCGGCTCCAGGTGGTCGGCAGCCTGGAGGCCAAGGGCATGGAGTATGACGGGGTGGTCGTCGTGGAGCCGGCGGGCATCCGAGCGGAGGGGCGCTCCGGCGTGCGCACCCTCTATGTCGCGCTGTCCCGCGCGACACAGCGGCTCGTGACGGTGGGCACCGACGAGTCCTGGCGGCCGGCGGCATTCTAGTGTCCCGGTAGCCACTTTTCAATGGTTACCGATGAGGACGATGCGATGACGGCACCGGCCAGACTGATCGGCGTAGCACGGCACACGTGTGGTGGGCCGCCCGGAACATCCGCCTGATTGGTTCGGGGGGAAGCGGCAATGACCGCTTCGAGGCGAGGATTCCGCGGCGGCACATGCCGTTCCAGCCCGCCGACCCGTCCGGTTGGCGGGCTGGTGCGGCTTTTGACCTCGCCCACCACCGCTAGCCCTTGGTAGCACCCAGCGTGAGGCCGGCGATGAAATGCCGCTGCAGCAGGAAGAACACGATGACGGTCGGCAACGCGACCAGGACCGAACCTGCCGCGAGCAGGTTGTAGTCGACGAAGAACTGACCCTGGAGGTTGTTGAGCGCACTCGTGATGGGCAGCTTGTCGCCCGTGGACATCAACACCAGCGCCCACAGGAAGTCGTTGTAGATCCAGGTGAACTCGAGCGTGGCGAGAGCCGCGAGGGCCGGTCGGCACAGCGGGAGCACCACGTTCCAGTACTGCTTCCAGATCCCGGCACCGTCCACGATTGCCGCTTCGGTGATCTCGTAGGGAATCGTGCGCATGTAGTTGGACAGCACGAACACGCAGAAGCCCGTCTGGAACGCGATGTGGATCAACATAACGCCCCAGTACGAGTCGTAGAGCGACTGCGAGTCCGACATGACAATCGGCAGTGGGATCCGCTTGTACAGCTCATACAGCGGGATGACGATCGTCTGTTGCGGCAGGAGGTTGCCTGCCGTGAACAGCACCAGCAACGGCACCCCGAAGCGCAGGCGCAGCTTGGTGATGACGAACCCGACGAACGACGCCAGGAACAGAATGACGACCAGGCTCGGGGCCGTAATGATCATGCTGTTCACGAAGTACTTCGGCAGTTCCCCGCTGGTCCAGGCGACGCCGTAGTAGTGCAGGCTCAGCGACCGCGGCAACGAGAAGTAACCGAACTCGGCGGTCTCGCTGTAGGGCCGCAGGGACGCGTACACCGCGAGGAGGAGCGGCACCAGCCAGCCGAGCGCCACCAGCGCCAGGAAGATGTGCAGCAGTACCCGGGCCGGGCGCAGTGGGCGGTGCCGCCGCGCCGCCGTCACGGTGGGTGCCTCCGGTGTGGCCACCGTGGTCGTGGACGCGGTGGTCATCGCCCCACCTCACCCGGCCTGGCGGCCCGATTCGCGCCCTCACCCCGCCGATCGGTTCGCCTGCTCATTGCTCCTCCTGGCGCAGGATGCGGATCATGTAGACGACGACGAAGCCCAACGAGATGACGAGCAGGAGGGTGGCGAGCGCTGAGCCGAACCCGATCCGGCTACCTTCACCCACGATGTTGTCGAAGATCAACACCGAGAGCAGCTGCAGACCGTTGCGGCCGCGGTTGACCACGTAGACGATGTCGAACGCGCGCAGGCCCTCGATCACCGTGATGACCAGCACGATGATGTTGACCGGCCGCAACGTGGGAAAAGTGACCCGCCAGAACGTCTGCCACTCGTTCGCGCCGTCGATCGACGCGGACTCCTTCAGCGCCTGGTCGACCGCCTTCAAGCCCGCCAGATACAAGATCATCACGTACCCGACGTGCCGCCAACTAGCGGCGATCATCATGGCCCAGATGTTCTTGCGTGGATCGCCGAGCCAGTCGATCGGGTGCGCGGTGTTACCGAGCACGTTGTTGAGCACGCCGTAGTCGCGCGAGAAGATCAGCTGAGCGATGAAGCCGACGATTGCAAGCGACAGCACGACCGGCAGGTAGATCGCGCTCTGGTACAGGCGGGTGAACCGGATTTCCTTGTCGAGCAGCACCGCGAAGAACAGCCCGATCGGCGTGGCGATCAGGCCGAGGAACGCCAGCCACAGCAGGTTGTGGCGCACCGCCGGCCAGAACGGCGGGTAGATCGAGACAACGTTCTCATAGTTGCGCAGGCCGACCGGCTTGATCTCGCCGATGCCGTCCCAGGACGTGAACGACAGGAGGACCGACACGATCGTCGGCCCCCAGATCAAGGCGATATCCAGAAACAGCGGGATGCCGAGGAGAAGGGCGAGTACTAACCAGTCGCGCGCGCTGATGCGCCGAAACCGGCGGCGCCGCGAACCGCGCCCTCCCTGGAGGGAGGATTCGGTCCGGGAAGCCGCCGGTTCGGTCCGTGCCGCGGGAATCGTCACGACGACGCCCTCATTCCGTGAATATCGATTTCTTCTGCTGTTCGACCTGCTTGAGCACAGTATCGATGTCGTTAGGCTTGTTGAGGAACTGCTGGATCGCCGGGATCATCACGTTCTGCGCGAAGTCCGGGTTGGTGTCACGGTCCATGAACTGGGTGATGTGCTTGGCCGAGCTGACCAGCTCGGCGCCCTTCTTCTGCAGCTCGTTGTAGGCCGAGGTGTCGGCCTTTTCGTGACAGCCGATGTTGGCCGGGAAGACCTTGAGGAAGGCATTCTCGGCCTCCGGCGTCGCGAGGAACTTCATCAGGTCCCTGGCCGCCGGGAGATCCTTGGGCTTCTTCGAGAGCATGAAGCCGTCGATGGGCGCCTCGACCGTGTCCTGGCCGTGCGCCGGGTCGAGGGTCGGGTACGGGAAGAAGTCCAGGTCGTTGAGTTCCTCGGGCTTGAACTGCTGGCCGACGAACATGCCCAGGGTGTGCATGCCCGCCTGCTTCTGCACCAGGGCGTTGGCCGCCTCCTGCCAGGTCCGGCCGGTGGACGCCTCCTGTGTGTAGGGCAGGATCGACTTCCAGGCATCGAACACCGCCTTCACCTTCGCGCCCGTCCAGTCCTCCTTGCCCGCCATCAGGCTCATGTGGAAGTCGTACCCGTTGAGCCGGGCGTTGAGGTAATCGAACGTGCCCATGGCGGGCCAGCCGTCCTTGTCCCCGAGCGAGATCGGGATGAGGCCGTCGGTCTTCATCTTCGCGGCGAGTGCCTTGTACTCGTCGAAGGTCTTCGGAACCTGGTAGCCCTTTGCCTGCCAGACGCTCTTGCGGTAGAAGACCGCCCATTGGTAGTAGTAGAACGGCACGAAGTACTGCTTGCCGTCCTGGCCGGTCGAGGCTGCTTTGAGGGCGGGCGCGAAGCCGTCGAACGGCGACTCCTTCCACAGGTCCGAGATTTCGGTGGCGAGGCCCTTTTTGGCGAAGAACTGCATCCGGTAGCCGGCGAACCAGGAGAACACCATGTCGGGATTGCCCTGAAGGTAGCGACTGATGTTCGTTTGGAAATCGTTGTGCGAAACCGTGTTGATCTGGACGGTCTTGCCGGACTTCGCCTCGTAGGCCTTCAGCGCCGCCTCCATGGCGGCCTTGTCCGTCGGGTCGGAGTGGTTGGAACCGAACGTGACGGTCTTGCCGCCGGTGTCACTGGAGGACGTGCCGCCGTTGGAGCTCTTGCTACCGCATGCGGCGAGGAGGCTGGGCAGGGTTACGGCTCCCGCCGCGAGTGCCGAGCCACGTAGCATGGCCCGGCGCGACAGGCTACCGACGGTGCTGGGTGCCGGCGACTGACCGGCTAGATCACGGGCCATGGCCCCTCCTGATCCACGTCGGAAAATACACGGGGTGGCACAGAAACAAACGTGAACCTTCAGAAGACGCACACTGAATCGCGCGCCGCTGCTTGTCAATGGCTGACGGCCATAAACCCGTGCCGGTATGCCCCTGTTAATTATGGTTTGCGCGGAAACTTAGATGCGAAAGAGCCCGTAACGATTAGGTCACCGAGCTGCGACGTCCCCGACATATACCCCCAACACGGCGCGGGGCAGCGGTCACGCTCAGGGCTCCCGCTGTTGGGGTTTGTTGACTTCTGGTCATGTAGGTTCGAAGCTGTACGCCATGCGTCTGCTCCCCCGCCTGCCCGCGCTCTGCTACGGCGGTGACTACAACCCTGAGCAGTGGCCCGCGGCCACCTGGCGCGAGGACGCCAAGCTGATGCGCGAGGCCGGGGTCACCCTGGCCACCGTCGGCGTGTTCGCGTGGGCCTGGCTGGAGCCGGCGGAAGGGCGTTACGAGTTCGGGTGGCTCGACGAGGTCGTGGACCTGCTCGGGGAGCACGACATCCGGCTCGACCTGGCCACCGCTACCGCTGCGCCGCCGCCGTGGCTGTCCCACGCCTACCCGGAGAGCCTGCCGGTCGACGCCGACGGACGGCGCCTGTCCTACGGCAGCCGCCAGGCCTACTGCCCCAGCTCGCCGATCTACCGTTCCGCGGCCGCGCGCCTGGCCGAACGGGTCGCCCTCCGCTACGGCGAACACCCCGCGCTGGCGCTGTGGCACGTCGGCAACGAGTACGGCTGCCACGTCGCCCGGTGCTACTGCGACGTCTCCGCCGCAGCGTTCCGCGCGTGGCTGCGCCGCAGGTACGGCGACGACCTGGCCGCGCTCAACGCGGCGTGGGGCACCGCGTTCTGGTCCCAGCGCTACACCGACTGGGAGCAGGTCATCCCGCCCCGCGCCACCCCGACGTTCGGCAACCCCACCCAGACCCTGGACTTCCAGCGCTTCTCCTCGGACGAGCTGCTGGACTGCTTCCGCCTCGAACGCGACATCCTGCACCGGATCACCCCCGATGTCCCGGTCACCACCAACCTCATGGCCGGCATGTTCTGGGAGCTGGACTACTGGGCCTGGGCCGCCGAGCTGGACGTCGTGTCGACCGACCACTACCTGCGCGGGCACCTGGACGCGCCGCACGTCGATCTCGCGTTCGCCGCCGACCTCACCCGCTCCCTCGCCGGCGGGCAGCCCTGGCTGCTCATGGAGCACTCCACCAGCGCCGTCAACTGGCAGCCCCGCAACCTCGCCAAGACGCCCGGCCAGCTGCGCCGCAACTCGCTGGCGCACGTGGCGCGCGGCAGCGACGGCGCGATGTTCTTCCAGTGGCGGGCCTCCATCGCCGGCGCGGAGAAGTTCCACTCCGCGATGCTGCCGCACGCGGGTACCGGCACGAAGGTGTGGCGCGAGGTCGTCGCGTTGGGCCGCGACCTCGCCGCCCTCGCCGACGTCGCCGGGGTGCCCGTCGAGCGGCCCGCAGTCGCCCTGCTGCTGGACTGGTCGAGCGTGTGGGCCAGCGCGCTGCCCGGACACCCCACCGCCGACATCGACGCGGTCGAGATCCTCAAAGCCTGGTACGCGGCGCTGTACTGGGCCGGCGTCACCGTCGACTTCGCGCACCCGGGCGCCGACCTGTCCGCGTACCGGCTGGTCCTGGCGCCGGCGCTGTATCTGCTGGGCGACGACGCGCGCGGCAACCTGGAGCGCTACGTCGCCGGCGGCGGCCGCCTGGTGGTCGGGCCGTTCAGCGGCATCGTCGACGAGCACGACCACATCCGGGCCGGCCAGCTCCGCGACCTGCTCGGCGTGTGGACCGAGGAGTTCTTCCCGCTGCCCGCGGAGGGCACAGTGGACCTCGACGACGGCGGCATCGGACGCGTGTGGACCGAGCTGGCCCACCCGTCCGGCGCGGCCGTTGAGGCCCGCTACGACGCCGACCCCTCCGGATACCGGAGCGCTGGGCTCGCCGGGGCACCGGCGCTGACCCGGCACGGGTACGGTCAGGGGCAGGCCTGGTACCTGACGACGTTGCCGGACGCGGCGACCCTCGACCGGTGGATGTCGCGGTTCCTCGGGGCGGCAGGCGTCGCACCGTCCGGCTGGACCGGGGTGGAGGCTGTGCGCCGCGGAAACTACCTTTTCCTGATCAACCACGGCACCACGGACGTCACCGGTGCGGCAACCGGCACCGACCTGCTCACCGGCACCACCGCCAACGGGGCCGTCCGGGTGCCCGCACAGGGCGTCGTCGTCGTGCGCGAGACTGCCGCGCAGCGCGAGGACCGCCCGTGGCGGGCCGGCCCTGGCGAAGCCCGGCCGGGCCGGCATGGGCGTAGCGCGAAGCGAGGACCGCAGTCGCAAGCCAGCGATGACGTCTCTGGCCAGAAGGGAGCGACGTGATGCTCGCGCAGCAGCGGCAGGCGGCCATCCTGGACCTGGTGCGCCGCCAGGGCGGCGTGCGCGTCAGCCACCTGGTCCGGCAGTTCGGCGTCTCCGACATGACGATCCGGCGGGACCTGGAGGCGCTCGCCGACCGGGGCCTGGTCGACAAGGTGCACGGCGGGGCGACCGTCGCCGGCCCCGGCTCCACAGAGGAGCCCGGCTTCGACGCGAAGTCGGTCCGGCAGCGTACCGAAAAGGCGGCCATCGCCGCCCGCGCCGCCCAGATGGTCGAACCCGGCACGGCGGTGGCCCTGTCCGCCGGCACCACCACCGCCGCGCTGGCCTCGCTCCTGCTCGAGGTGCCGGGATTGACCGTGGTGACCAACTCGGTCCCGGTCGCCGACGCCCTCTACCACACCGGGCGCGCCGACCAGACCGTCGTGCTGACCGGCGGCATCCGCACCCCGTCCGACGCGCTGGCCGGCCCGGTCGCCGAGGCGGCGATCGCCTCGCTCAACGTCGACGTGCTCTTCCTCGGCGTCCACGGGATGAGCCCCCGCACCGGCTTCACCACGCCGAACCTGATGGAGGCGGGAACCAACCGGCTGCTCGTCGCCGCGTCCCGGCGGCTGGTGGTCCTCGCCGACCACACCAAATGGGAGACGGTCGGGATAGCCACCATCGCACCGCTGGAGGACGCCGACGTCCTCATCACGGACTCCCGGCTGCCGAGCGAGGCCCGGGCGCAGCTCAGCGAACGGGTAGGTGAGCTCATCGTGGTCGAAGTAGCGGGGGAAGCAGAGTGAAGCGGACCGTCACGCACCTGGCCGACGGCCGGGATCTGATCTACTTCGACGAGAGCGACGCGGCGGTGCGCGACGCCGCGGACCGGCGGGACCTGCCACCACCGCCGCCGGCCTCCGAAATCCGCTACGACCCGATCCTGGACGAGTGGGTGGCGATCGCGGCGCACCGGCAGACCCGCACGCACCTGCCGCCCTCCGACGAGTGTCCACTGTGTCCGTCCACACCGACCCGGCTCACCGAGATCCCGGCACCCGACTACGACGTCGTCGTATTCGAGAACCGGTTTCCCTCGTTCAGCCACCGCAAGGGCGCGCTCGACCCACCGCCGTTGCCCGGGCTCAGCGACACCAGACCCGGGTACGGGCGGTGCGAGGTGGTCTGCTTCACCTCCGACCACAACGCCTCGTTCGCGTCGCTGACCCCCGAGCGGGTGCGGCTCGTGGTCGAGGCGTGGGCCGACCGCACCGCCGAGATCTCCGCGCTGGCCGATGTGGAGCAGGTCTTCTGCTTCGAGAACCGCGGCGAGGCGATCGGCGTCACGCTGCACCACCCGCACGGGCAGATCTACGCGTATCCGTTCGTGACGCCTCGGACCCGGCGCATGCTGGCCTCGGCGCGCCGCCACACCGGCGGCAACCTGTTCGCCGACGTCCTCGCCGCCGAGCGGGCCGCGGGCGAGCGGGTGGTCGTGGACAACGAGCACTGGACCGCTTTCGTGCCCGCGGCTGCCCGGTGGCCTTACGAGGTCCACCTCTACCCCCACCGGCATGTGCCCGACATCCCGGCGCTGAGCGCCGGGGAGCGGGACGCGTTCGGGCCGGTGTACCTGGAGGTGCTGCGCCGCCTCGACGGGCTGTTCGGCATCTCGATGCCCTACATCTCCGCCTGGCACCAGGCGCCGGTACGCGTCGACCGCGACCTCGCATACCTGCACCTGCAGGTGTTCACCATCCAGCGCGCCCCCAACAAGCTCAAGTACCTGGCCGGATCGGAGTCGGCGATGGGCGTGTTCGTCAACGACGTGCGGCCGGAGCAAGCGGCCCGGCAACTGCGTGAGGTTGCGCTGTGAGCGCAGTGGAGCGCCGCGCGGTCTGGACTGAGGCAACGCGCCGACGACGACCGGCCTGGGCCGCACGGCGAAGCCCGTGGGCCAGGCCGGTCGCGAGGGGCGCGGGGCCGAAGGAAGACCGCGCATGGGGCGCGAAGCGAAGCGAACGGGAGGCGCTGTGAGGCCGGCGGAGCGTGCGGTGAAGGCGTTCGCGTCCCGGTTCGGTGGCGCCCCCGCCGGGGTGTGGGTGGCGCCCGGACGGGTCAACCTGATCGGCGAGCACACCGACTACAACGACGGATACGTGCTGCCGTTCGCCCTCCCCCACGTCACCGCAGTCGCGGTGTCCCTTACGGACAGTCCATTCTGGACTGTGGTATCGGAGGGCTTCGGCGACGCCGTCACGTTCGGCGCCGACTCGCTCGCGCCTGGCGGGGTGGACGACTGGGCCGCCTACGTCGCCGGCGTGATCTGGGCGCTGCGCGCCGACGGGCACCACGTGCCGCCGGCCCGGATCAGCGTGGCCAGCGACGTACCCGTGGGGTCTGGTCTTTCGTCGTCCGCCGCGCTGGAATGCGCCGTGATGGCTGCCCTGTGTGACCTGGGCGGGTTGACGTTGCCATCCTGGACCAGAGTGAAGCTCGCCCGGCGGGCGGAGAACGAGTTCGTGGGCGCCCCCACCGGGATCATGGACCAGTCCGCCTCGACGCTGTCCCGGGCCGGTCACGCTCTCTTCCTCGACTGCCGGACCCTCGACGTGGAGCACATCCCGTTCGACGTGGCCGCCGCCGGGCTGGCGGTGCTGATCGTCAACACCAACGCGCCGCACCGGCACGTGGACGGCGAGTACGCCGACCGCCGCCGGGTGTGCGAGGAGGCCGCCCGTTCTCTCGGCGTGCCCGCACTCCGCGACGTTTCGGTGTCAGATCTGCCGTCCGCGCTGGCGCGTCTCGACGAGGTGCCGGGCCGGCGGGTGCGCCACATCGTGACGGAGAACCAACGCGTACTCGACACCGTGACGCTTCTGCGCGCCGGTGACATCGCGGCAATCGGGCCGTTGATGACCGAGTCGCACGCGTCGATGCGCGACGACTTCGAGATCACCGTGCCGGAGGTGGACACGGCGGTGACGGCAGCGCTGGACGCGGGCGCGTACGGGGCGCGGATGACCGGCGGCGGCTTCGGCGGGTGCGTGCTGGCCCTGATCGACGCCGCGCAGGCTTCGGCCGTGGCCTCGACCGTCGCCGAGGCTTTCGCCGGCGCCGGTTTCACGGCGCCGGAGTCCTTCGTCGTCACGCCGAGCGAAGGCGCGCACCGCGCTGCCTAGTCCATGTTTGATTCCGTTTAATTTAATCAGCCGTTCGGCTGTCGGCTCTGGGCCCGGAATGTTTAGTCCTGACGGAAACCGCGCGGAAGACATTGACAGGTAACGTTCTACCGTGGGTGAATGCGATTGGCCGCTGTGGGGGTGAGCCAGCACTGCCCGTCCGGTACGTCGGGTCGTTCCGGACGGGCAGTTGTCTCCTTCCGTTGGCGATCTTGGAGAGTTTGACACCAATATTGGTGCCCAACTCTCCAAGATCGCGGAAGTCGTCAGCCCGGCCAGCCTGCAGCTCGGAGCGCCTTCCGGATCTGTGCCGCCACCTCAGCCGGCCTGCTCCTCAGCGCCCAGGCGGGAAACCGCAGGACTCGGTCGCCGGAGATCCAGACGTCGTTCTGCCGCCGCATGTCGTTCCACCACGTGCGAACCTCGAGATGAAACGAACCGTCGATCTCGACATGAAGGCGCCAGCGTTTCCAGTACGCGTCGAGGTAGCGGTTGCGACCCGTACTGTCGGCCCTTCTGACCTGCTGATCCGGGGTCGGAATCCGGTGTCGCCGGCAGATCTGAACGAGGTCGAGCTCCGAGATGGAGTGCGCGCCTCCGGCCGAGTACCGCGCTGTCTGCAGGACCAGCGCGCGCCGGTGACTTCGGGACAGTGCCGCGGCGACCGCCTCGATATCGGCGAGGCAGACACGGCGCTGCTGGAACGCGGCCGCCACGACGGCTCGGGCATCGTCGTCGGTTCGCGCCCATGCAGCCGCATCCACGACCGACCTCGCCATCACGGTTCTTGGCGGCAGACCGGGGCAGGTGTGTTCGACCGGAAGTACATCACTGCGGTGCAGAGTCACGCCGTGTAGTGGATGCACTCGGCGACCGGCAGGAACCAGAAGGTGGATCTGATGGGAGTCGTAACCCCGAATTCCTTCGAGCGTCGCAGCCGTCACGCCCGCGCAGTACGCCACCGGACCGGCTGCCAGCACCGCCACCCACCGCCGCTGGGCCCGGGTGAGCGGGCCGTTGTGCGCCACCACCACGGCCCGCTCCGGACGCTGCCACCGGCCCTGAGCCAGCCTGTTTCTCAACGCCGACCGCCCGATCGCGGCCACCGCCTGCTCCCGGCTCAAGACCTGGCTTTGCCGGAACAGCAGCCAGTCAAGTTCAGACGCGTCATCGGGCGGCAGGGACCGCCATTCGTCATAGCCGAGCACCTGGACGATTGTGGCGAGCCAAACCCGCCCGTGCCGTCCCCTGTGGACAACGACGACCCGCACGCCACCCCTTGTGGACAGCGCTGCCCACAACGGCCGGATCTTGGAGAGTTGGGCACCAATATTGGTGCCTAACTCTCCAAGATGGCGGAAAGGGCGTCGAGGGCGATATCGAGCTCGGGCTCGGTGATGACGAGCGGCGGGGCGAGCCGGATCGTGGAGCCGTGGGTGTCCTTGGCGAGCACCCCGTGGGCGGCCAGGCGCTCACAGGCCTGCCGGCCGGTCATCAGCGCCGGGTCGATGTCCAGCCCGGCCCACAGGCCACGGCCACGCACGGCGGTCAGGCCGCGGCCCACCAGCGTGCCGAGCCGTTCGTGCAGCCGTGCGCCCAGGATTCGCGCGCGTTGCTGGTACTCCCCGGTGCGGAGGAGATCCACGACGGCCCGGCCGACCGCGCAGGCGAGCGGGTTGCCGCCGAACGTGGAGCCGTGCTCACCGGGGCGCAGCAGGCCCAGCACCTCACGCGACGACGCCACCGCCGACACCGGCACCACGCCGCCGCCGAGCGCCTTGCCCAGCACGTACATGTCGGGCTTGACGCCCTCGTGATCGCACGCAAAGGTCGCGCCGGTGCGACCGAGGCCGGACTGCACCTCGTCGGCGATGAACAAGACGTTCCGGGCGGAACACAACGCACGGATGCCCGGCAGGTAGTCCGGCGGCGGCACCAGTACGCCGGCTTCGCCCTGGATCGGCTCGATGAGCACCGCAACGGTGGTCTCGTCGATCGCGGCCTCGATGGCGGCGAGGTCGCCGTAGGGGACGATCCGGAACCCGGGCGTGTAGGGACCGTAGTCGCGGTAGGCGTCCGGGTCGGTGGAGAAGCTGATGATCGTGGTGGTGCGCCCGTGGAAGTTGTTCTCGGCGACCACGATCGTGGCCTTGCCGTCGGGGACACCCTTGACCCGGTACCCCCACTTGCGGGCGACCTTGATCGCGGTCTCGACGGCCTCGGCGCCGGTGTTCATCGGCAGCACGAGGTCCATGCCGGTCAGCCCCGCCAGCTCACGGCAGAACGGCCCGAACTGGTTGTGCAGGAACGCGCGGCTGGTGAGAGTGACGTGCTCGAGTTGCTCGCGCGCCGCGGCGATCAGCGCCGGGTGGCGGTGGCCGAAGTTCAACGCCGAGTACCCGGCGAGGCAGTCGAGGTAGCGCCTGCCGTCGACGTCGGTGACCCAGGCTCCGGCGGCGTCCGCGACGACGACCGGCAGCGGGTGGTAGTTGTGCGCGGTCCACTGCTCGGCCTCGGCCACCGCGGAGGTGGTGAGGTCGGGGAACACGGCGGTCATCGGCGTACCTCCAAGGTGCAGCACTTCGGCCCCCCACCGGCCTTGCGCAGTTCCGACAAGTCTACGGGAATGGGCTCAAATCCTCGGGACGTCAGCTGGGCGATCAGCCCGGTTGCCTGCGCCGGCAGGACCACGCGCTGACCGTCGCTCACGGCGTTGAGCCCCAGCACGGCGGCGTCCCGCGGGGTCGCGATGATCGCATCCGGGAACAGCCGGCGCAGCACCCGCTGGCTGCCCGCCGAGAACGCCTCCGGCAGGTAGGAGACGACGGGTCTGGGCCGCCCCGCGGAGCTCCGCGGGCCAGATTCGTCGCCCGGGTCACCGAGCACGCACAGCGCCGTGTCGAGGTGGTAGTAGCGCGGGTCGACCAACTGGAGCGTGATGACCGGGCGCCCGAACAACTCCTGTACCTGCTGGTGGGCGGCGTGGTCGGTGCGGAAGCCGGTGCCGGCGAGCAGCAGGTCGCGCACCAGGCGGATGTCGCCCTCGCCCTCGTTGACGTGCTTCGCCTCGTGCACCTCGAAGCCGGCCCGCTCGAACCATGACAGGTAGGCGGGCGCCTCGGCCGCACGCTCCGGGTACTGGAACTGCACCCCGAGGACCACGCCGTCGACGACGGTCGCCCCATTGGCCGCGAACACCATGTCGGGCAGGCCGGGCACCGGGTCGATCAGGTCGACGGTGTGGCCCAGCGCGAGATACGTCTCGTACAGAGTGGTCCACTGGGCGACGGCCCGGTCGATGTCGACGGGTGCGCTCGGATCCATCCACGGATTGATCGCATAGTCGACCGCAAAGTACGTGGGGCGGCACATCAGGTAATGCATGTGCCGACCGTATGTGAGCCAGCCAGGACCCAACCATTGCTCAACGCTGCAATCCAGCGCAGGAACGTTGCGTCCTGACCGGAAATCACGGCGATTCGTTCAGTCGATCTCCCGCCAGTGCGGGCTGCCCGCCAACAGCCCGCGCACGCACTCGTCGGCGGCGTCCTCGTCGCCGTAGTCGTACCACCGGCTGCGCCCGTCGGCTCCGCCTTCCCGCGCCTCGACCCGCCAGCGCCCGCCGTCCTCGTAGAGGAAGACGTCCCGCCGCGCCAGTCTCCCCCATGTGCCGTTCCACCAGTGCTTTCGCCTCTCCACCGCAGTATTCGAACACACGTACGAGAATCAATGCAGGGCACGACCGGACCACCCGAGGTCGTCCGCGAGCATCGATCCCGACAGCCGGGCAGGATCCGGGCGCGGTCAGCCGCAGGATCCGTGCGTGGTCAGCCGGGCAGGATCCGGCGCGGTTAGCCGGGCAGGATCCGGCGCGGTTAGCCGGCTGCCAGCTCGGGGTACATGCCGGCCAGACGCACGTCGATGCGGGAGAGGGAGACACCGATGACCACCGGCGCGCCGCAGGACCTGGTCGACATCCTCACGAGCGACCACCGCACGATCGAGGCCCTGTTCTTCGAGCTGGAGCAGGGCGGTGGGGACAGCCGGCGCCAGCGGGACCTGATCGACGTGACGATCGCCGAGCTGATGGCGCACGCCGTCGCCGAGGAGCAGTACCTGTACCCGGCCGCGCGCCGCTACCTGCCCGAGGGCGACGAGCTGGCCGACCGGGAACTCGCCGAGCACCGCGAGGCCGAGCGCCTGATGGACGACCTGATGAGTACCGACGTCGAGCACCCCGAGTTCGCGCCGCTGGTGATCCGCCTGATCCGTGAGGTACGCCGGCACGTCCAGGAGGAGGAGTCGATGATCTTTCCGCAGCTACGCGCCGAGTGCACACCGGACACGCTGGTCGACCTGGGCACGAAGGTGATCAGCGCGAAGAAGCTGGCGCCGACCCGGCCGCACCCGGCCAGCCCGCACCGGCCGCCGCTCAACAAGGTCGCCGCCCCGATCACCGGCCTCATCGACCAGGCGGTGGACGCGTTCGCCGACCGCCCGACCAGCGTGGAGGAGCTGTAAACCTCCCCCGCCGCTGAGTGGGGCGCCCCTACCACCGCGGGCGCGGTGATAGGGGCGCCCCACTCACGCGAAGGGCGTTCTAGCGGGAGCCGAGCCAGCCGCGCAGCCAGTGCGCCATCGCGTACGGCGGGATGAGGGCGCTGGTCACGACCATCCGGGCGACCTCGGCGGGGGTACGCGGGCCGGGCACGATCCGGGCCCACGCGAACTCCGCGGTGCCGGCGAGCCACGCCGCACCGGCAGGGCCCGCGACAAGGCGAGCACCACGCGACCGGCCCGCCAGCGCACCGAGTGCCACGACGCCGGCCGCCGTCACCAGCGCGTGCCGGCGACGCCGCCCCGGGGGCACCTCCAGCAGCTCCCGCCACCGGGGACCGTAGAGCCGGCGCAGCCGCGCGTCGTCGGCGTTTCCGGCCTGGGTGCGCAGGCTCACCCAGGGGGACTCCGGGCGTACCGGGTGGGTCACCCGCCGGCGCCCCACGCACAGCGCACCCCCCGCGCGCCGCAACCGGAACGCCACATCGGCGTCCTCCCGGAAGGCGCGCGGGAAGCGCTCGTCGAAGCCGCCCACGGCGGCCAGCGAAGAACGCCGGTAGGCCATGTCAGCGGTGATCCACCTGCCGTCGGCGAGGCCACGGGTGACCCGCTCCCAGTCGGTCGGCCGGCGGCCGGCCGGCAGCGGCACCTCGATCACGCCCTGGACGCCCACCACGGCATCGTCGACATCGAGGTCCTCTTCGAGGGCGATCAACCAGTCGGGCCCGGGCACCACGTCGTCGTCGAGAAAAGCGACCCACGGGTACGCGGCCGCGCGCCAGCCGGCGTTTCGCGCGGCGGCCGGGCCGGTGGCGCGGCCGGGGACCACGGTCGTGATCGGGACGAGGACCGGCGGCACCCGGACCAGCGGCGTGGACCGGTCGGGTCGGTCGTCGACCAGGATCAGCTCGACCGGCAGGGTGAGCACGCCGTCGGCGGGGGCGAGCTCGTCCAGCAGCGTCGACAGGCTGGGCCGGCCGAGCGTCGGGATGACGATCGATACGCCCGCGCCCATCAGCGGTACACGTCCGCTCTGTGCACCGCGAACGGGCCGATCGCGAGCAGGTCGATGGGTGCCGAGCCGAAGAGTTCGAGCACGTCGAACGGCGAGTCGACCATGGGCCTGCCGGCGGTGTTGAGCGAGGTGTTGACCACGACCGGCACCCCGGTGCGGCGTTCGAAGCCGCGCAGCATCTCGGCGACGAGCGGCTCGGTCGCGTCGGAAACGCTCTGGATCCGGGCGGTGCCGTCGACGTGGGTGACGGCCGGGATGCGCTCGCGCCAGTCCGGCTTCACCTGCTGCACGAAGAGCATGTACGGGCTGTCCAGGAGCCCGTCGAACAGCTCGCCGGCCCGTTCCGCCAGGACCATCGGTGCGACCGGGCGGAACTGCTCGCGCCCCTTGACCAGGTTGAGCCGCTCGGTGTTGTCGGGGTCGGTCGCGTTGGCCAGCAGCGAGCGGTGCCCGAGCGCCCGGGGGCCGTACTCGCTGCGCCCCTGGAACCACGCGACGATGCCGTTGCGCGCGAGCACCTCGGCGGCCTCCTCGGCGATCGAGACGGGGCGCGTGTAGGGCAGGCGGGCGCGGCGCAGCTCGGCCTCGATCTCGTCGTCGTTGAAGCCGCGGCCGAGCGCGGCCGTCGGCATGGGCGCCGTCTCCTCGCCGAGGTCGTGCGCGACGTGCAGGGCGGCGCCGAGCGCGGTGCCGGCGTCGCCGGCGGCCGGCTGCACCCACACCGTCCGGAACGGGCCCTCCGCGGCGAGGCGGGCGTTGGCGACGCAGTTGAGGGCGGTGCCGCCGGCGAGCGCGGCGTGCCGCATGCCGCCGGACGCTTCGTGCAGCCACCGGGCCAGGTCGAGGATCACCTCTTCCAGCCGGGTCTGGATGCTGCAGGCGAGGTCGGCGTGCTCAGCGCCGAGGTCGGCACCTTTCGCCACCGGCTTGGTGAGCGTGGCCAAGTCGATCGGGTTGACCCGGAAGCCGCCGTCGCCGGTGGCGTACACCATCTCGCGCAACTCGGGCAGGAACCGCGGCTTGCCGTAGCTCGCGAGCGCCATCACCTTGTACTCGTCGCTGGAGCGCAGGAAGCCCAGGTGCGCGGTCAGCTCCTCGTACATGAGACCGAGCGAGTGCGGCAGGGCCTGGGTGTGGAGCGGGTCGAGGGCGCCGTCGCGGTACACGCCGGACAGGTGGCTGGAGACCTCGCCCCGGCCGTCGAGGACCAGCACGGCGCAGTCGCCGTGCCCCTGGTCGGCCGGCGCGGCGAGGGCCGCCGAGGCGGCGTGCGCGACATGGTGGGGCACGAAGCGGACCATGGCCGGGTCGAGCCCGGGCAGTGCGTCGGCGAGAAAGCCGGGCGCCCGGCTGGCGTACTCCTGGCGCAGCCAATCCCACGGGTCGTCGAGCCCGAGGGAGTCGGCGGGGCGGCACAGGGTCGGGTCGAACGAGTAGGCCACGGCGTCGAGCTGCGACGCGTCGATGCCGGCGAAGGACAGGCACCAGGCGGCCGACTGCTCCGGCAGCTCCCAGGCCGAGAACGGCACCGGCCGCTTGCCGTGCTTGCGGCGGCTGAACCGCTCCTCCTCCGCGGCCGCGACCACCCTGCCGTCGACGACCAGGGCGGCCGACGGGTCGTGGAAGATGGCATTGATCCCGAGTACGCGCATGATCCGCGTGTACCCATGCGACCGGTGATCAAACCGCGCCCGATACCCACCGCACGGCCCCGCAAACCCGACGTTGGCTGTGTGGAAACACCCAGCGGCGGGTATGCGAAGCAGGGTCCGTCGGCCGCCCGCAACGGTCGACCCCCGACCCGAGGAGCCCGCGATGCCCGTAGCCGAGGACCGAGATCCACTCATCCAGACGCTGAAGCGCGTGGCCTACCACCTCAAGCAGATCGGTGCCCCGTTCGCGCTCGCCGGCAGTTTCGCGGTGTACGCACGCGGTGGCGGCCCGGTGGACCACGACGTGGACTTCCTGATCAAGGAAGAGGACGCGGACCGGATCATGACGGGCCTGGTCGAGGTGGGCTTCCGCGCCGAGATCCCACACGAAGGCTGGCTCGTCAAGGTGTACGAGGGCGACTGCCTGGTGGACCTGATCTTCTCCCCGGTGCAACGCCCGGTCACCGACGAGACCCTCGCCGACACCGACGTCCTGCCGGTCAACGCCTGTCACATGCCGGTCCTCTCGGCCACCGAGCTGATGATCCACAAGCTGCTGTCGATGGGCGTGCAGTACTGCGACTTCGCCCGTGCGCTCCCGGTGGCCCGGTCCCTGCGGGAGCAGATCGACTGGCAGCGTGTCGAACGCGAGACCGCGCACTCCCCGTACGCTCAGGCGTTTATGGTGCTTTTAGATCGGTTGAAAATAATATCGCTGGTTGAAGTGAACTCAGCGACCGCCCGGCGCGCCAAGCTGAAGGAGGTGTCGGGGTGAAGGTTGACCAATACACGGAGAGCCAGCTGCAGCGGCTGCTCTCCGAGGACGAACGGGTGTCCGAGCTGGGCATCAGCGTGATCCGCCTGGAGGAAGGCGGGCTTGCGCTGTCCGGCGAGGTGGAGAGCCCGCAGCGCAAGGCACTGATCGAGCAGGTCGTGCACGAGGCGTACCCGGACCTGACCCTGCACTGCGACATCGGGGTGACCCGGGTCCACGAGCCCGACGAAGTGGAGGAGCTGTGAGCGAGCGCGGGGAGGCCGCGGTGTCGTCTGGAGCCCCGCGACACACCGATCGCCCTCCGAACTGTGTGCGGGTCGCCGCCGTCGGCGACGTCCACCTCGACGACGATGTGCTGGGCAGGTTCCGGCCGGCGCTGGAGCACCTGGGCGGCAAGGCCGACGTCCTGCTGCTCGCCGGCGACCTGACCCGCCACGGGACCTCTGACGAGGCGCGGTGCGTGGCGCAGGAGTTCGGCGGCCTGGCCGTCCCGGTGGTCGCCGTGCTCGGCAACCACGACTACCACTCCGACGCCCCGGACGAGGTCACGAAGATCCTCGAGGACGCCGGCATCATCGTGCTCGAACGCTCCGGCGTGGTCCTCGACTGCTTCGGGGTCCGGTTGGGCATCGCCGGGGCGAAGGGCTTCGGCGGCGGGTTCGCCGGCAGGTGCGCCAGCGAGTTCGGCGAGCCGGAGATGAAGGCGTTCATCCGGCACACCCGCACCATCTCCGAGGAGTTCGGCGCGGCGCTGCGCGAGCAGCAGTGTGACGTGCTGGTAGCGCTGACGCACTACGCGCCGGTGCCGGAGACCCTGCTCGGCGAGCCGCCGGAGATCTACCCGTTCCTGGGCTCGTACCTGCTGGCTCAGGCAATCGACTCGGCCTCGACGGCGCTCGCCGTGCACGGCCACGCGCACGCCGGCTCGGAGCGCGGAATGACACCCGGCGGGGTGAGCGTGCGCAACGTGGCCCACCCGGTCATCAAGCAGGCGTACAACGTCTACCAGCTGACCGCGCCCGCACTCGTCTAACGCGATCTTGGACACCTGGCGGGGCTATCGGCCCGCCAGGTGTCCACGATCGCTAGGAGAGGAGGCCGGCGCGCAGGACGCCGAGCGCGTGGGTGAGCAGCCGGGACACGTGCATCTGCGAGATGCCCAGCTCCGCGGCGATCTGCGACTGGGTCAGGTTACCGAAGAAGCGCATCGAGATGATCTTCTGCTCGCGCTGCGGCAGCTTCGCGAGCAGCGGGCGGAGAGCCTCCCGGTTCTCCACGCCCTCCATGTCGCGGTCGATGTCGCCGAGCAGGTCGCCCAGCTCGGTGGTGGGCTCCTCCCCCTGCACCGGCGCCTGCAACGACAGCGCCCGGTAGGCGTGGCCGGAGTCCAGCCCCTCGACCACGTCGTCCTCGCTCACCCCCAGGTGCTTGGCGAGGTCGGTCACCGTCGGCGAGCGGCCCAACTCCTGAGCCAGGACACCGGAGGCCTTCGTGATCTCCATGCGCAGCTCCTGGAGGCGCCGGGGCACGCGCACGTCCCAGCCCTTGTCGCGGAAGTGGCGCTTCAGCTCACCGACCATCATCGGGATCGCATAGCTGGTGAACGCGGCGCCCCGGGTGGGGTCGTAGCCGTCGACCGACTTGATGAGACCGAGGTTGGCCACCTGGACCAGATCGTCGAGCGGCTCACCGCGGTTGCGGAAACGCCGGGCCAGGTATTCGGCGAGCGGCACGTACATCTCGATCAGCCGCTCGCGCACCCGCGGCCGGTCCGGACTGTCGACGGGCAGGTCGGCCAGCAGCGCGAGGAGCGCCTTCGCGGCGGAGTCAGTGTCCTTGCCGCTGGTCCTGGGTTGGACACCGACGGCCTGGTAGGTCGCGGTGATCTCGTCGGTCGGCGGGGTTGTGCGGTCAACGATGACGGTCATGTCTGGTCCCCTGTCTACCGGGGCCGGAGCGTCAAACCACGCCGCGCGCACGAAAGCGCGGGCGGACCGACTCCGACCACTTCAACGAACCGACGCCAGGCACCCGTTTACTCGAGCGCCAGCGCGGGTGGGATCACACGTCCCGCTTTGTTGCCGCCGCCATGTCTTGACGACGATCAGTCAGCTTGTCCACATCATAAGACCGATCGGGCGCATCCACCGTTCGGATGACGCGAACAAGTCGAACCTACGCCTCATGTTTGGCCCACGGAAGACTTCAATCGACGCAATGAGTCGGACCCGTCGCACAGCATCTCCAGGACCGCGCGCTCCGCGTCGTCGCGCGCGGTGAACTCGCCCGCGTCCGCCGGCACCGCCGCAAGGGTCTCGGCGATCGTCACGCCCGAGTTGTACACGTCCACCACGCGGGGGTCGACGTACCGGCGACCCGCCGGCGCGGCTCGGGCAGGTGCTCGGCGACCTCGAGCATGTGGTCGAACTTCTCCTCGTCGCGCTTGGCCCGCCACACGTCGTGGTACCGGTACTGCTTGCGGCCGGCGGCGTCGATCCCGATCGCCTGGATGTGCCCCCGGGGGTCGGGGCAGATCCACACGTCCTTCCAAGCCGGCGGGATCGCCAGCGCGCGGATGCGGCCCAGCTCGTCCGGGTCGGTGAGCGGCTTCCCGCCGACACCGTGGTAGCTGAACCCCTTGCCCCGCCGCCGACGGGTGTAGCCGGGACGGTTGGGGTCAGCGCGTCGCAGCCGCATGTCGGGAACCCGCGGATGTCAGCACCGCACCGGAGCGCGCCGCGAGCTGGGCACAGGCCGCCGCGTACACGTCGCCGACGGTGATCTGGAGCAGGCCGTGCGGCCCGCGCCAGAGCACGGTGTGCCGGCTGCTCGGCGGCGGCCCCCACCGGCGGGGTGCCATCGGGCCGAACAGCAGCACCGACCGGGTGCCGTACGCGGTGGCGAGGTGCGCCACCCCGGTGTCGCCGCAGATCACCAGGCCGGCATGGGCGATCAGCGCGGCCAGGGAACCCACGTCGGTACGCCCGGCGAGCACCGCCCGCGGGGACAGCCCGGCCTTGGCGGCCAGCGCATGGGCGTCGGCGGCCTCCGCCGGCGACCCGGACACGAGGACCCGGTGACCCTCGGCGGCCAGCCGGCGCGCCACGGCGGCGAACCGGCTCACCGGCCAGCGCCGCTCCGGGCCGCTCGCCCCGGGATGGATGACGACGGCGCCGACCCACCGCGGTACCGGCCCGGGCGGGGCGAGCGCGAGGTCCGAGCGGTCGGCCGGGATGCGGTAGTGCCGCAGCAGCCGGCACCAGTGGTCGACCTCGTGCTCCTCGTCCACCCACTCCGGGCCGTCCGGCCAGTCCGCCGGCCGGCCGTAGCCGAGGTAGCGCTTCGATTCGGTGGCGAGCAGGGCGCGCAGGCTCTGCGGCCCCGCGCCGTGCAGGTTGACCGCGATGTCCGGGCGCCGCCCGGACCAGCGCAGGTCGTCGATGGGCTCGCGCACGTACGAGCGGGTGGCGAACACCCGGTCCACGGCGCCGGTCGCGGCGACCAGCGGGGTGAGCATGGCCGGCGTGGCGAGAACCAGCTCGTGACGGGGGAAGGCGCGGCGCAGCGCGCGCAGAGCGGGGACGACCGTCGCGAGGTCCCCGATGCCCAGCGCGCGCAGCGCCAGCAGAACGGGTCCGGGTCTCACGGGTAGGACGACTCCACCTCGGAACAGACGATCATCTCGCGTACGGCGCAGCCGGGCGGCTGGGACAGCGCGAACAGGATCGAGGCGGCGGTATGGGCCGGGTCGTTGAGCGGCGCGTCCGGCGCCGGCTTGTACTTGTCGTCGCGCGCGTCGAAGAACGCGGTCTTCATACCGCCCGGGATCAGCAGCGTGACGCCGACCTGACCGGCCAGCTCGGCCGCGAGCGCCCGGGTGAACCCGACCACGCCGAACTTGGCCGCGCAGTATGCCGTCGCGTCGCTGACCGCCTTGATGCCCAATGTGGACGCGACGGTGACGACCGTGCCGTGGCTGGCCTTCAGCGCCGGCAGCGCCGCGCGGACGACCGCCGCGGTGCCGAGCAGGTTGACGCCGATGATGCGCTCCCAGCTCTCGCCGGAGATGCCGTCCAGCGGCGCCGGGATGTCCATGCCGGCCGCGGTGACAAGTCCATTGAGGACACTCGCCTGTGCGATCAGCTCGCGGGTGGCCCGCTCGGCCGCGCGCGTGTCGCTCAGATCGACCGCCACGTACGGCACGTCGACCGCCGGCGGCTTCAGGTCCAGCACGTACGGGCTGCCGCCCGCCTCCTTGAGCGCCGCGACGACGGCGGCACCGAGGCCGCTCGCGCCACCGGTGACCAGCACGGCACCCGTCATTCGCTCCTCCTTCATGATCGTCACAACTTCCCGGATGTTGTTGTCTCCGACCGCTCCTGAGGCCACAACTTCCGGGAGGTTGTGTCGATCAACGCGGCTTCGGCCTGCTCGTGCCGCTCGGGGCAGAGCGCGAGCGCTCCCCCGGCCGCGACGTACGCGGTGGCGGCGGTGACCCCGCCGAGCACCGCGTCGAGCACCGTCGACCCCTCGGCCAGTGCCGCCACGGCCGCGCCGGCGAAGCGGTCACCGGCACCGCAACTGTCCCCCCGGGCCGCGAACGGCGCCGGTACGAGCAGCGGCGGGTGCACTCCGTCGGACAGCACGGCACCCCGCTCGGCGAGGGTCACCGAGACGGCGTTGGCGCCCCAGTGCCGGCGCAGGCGCACCGCCATCCCCGCGGCATCGGCCAGCTCCGAAATGCCGGCGCCGTTGGCCTTCCCGTGGCCGTTGGTCCTGCCGTTGCCGTTGGCGTGACCGTTGCCGTGGCCGTGGCCGTGGCCGTGGCCGTTGGCGTTGGCGTGACCGTTGCCGTTGCCGTGACCGTTGCCGTGACCGTTGCCGTTGGCGTGACCGTTGCCGTTGCCGTTGGTCGGGTGTGCCGGCAGGGTGGTCGCCAGCGGCCATTCGCCGCTGTGCGCGGCGCTGAGCGTCGCGGCGACGAAACCGGCGGCCTCCGACCGGTTGGGGGTGACCAGGCGGGTCGCGGGCACCGGATGGCCGCCGCGCGGATGGGGGTCCCACACCACGGGTACGCACTGGGCGCGCTCGGTCAGCGCGGCGCGCAGCTCGGGGTGTGCCGTCACGCCCCGGCCGTAGTCGCTCACCAGGATCGCGCCGGCGTCGTGGATAGCCGCGAAAGCGGCGGGTGGCGCGACACCGATCCCGCTCGCGCCGTGGCCCCGGTCCAGGCGCATCAGCAGGTGGTCGCCGGCCCGCAGCCGGATCTTCTCGGGGGTGGGGCCGAGCAGCGGGACCTCGACCAGGCGTACGCCGGCCCGGGCCAGCAGCTCGCGGATGCGGTCACCGGCGGCGTCCGCGCTGACGGCGGCGATCAGGACGACCTCGCGGGCGGCCCGGCCGGGGGCGGCATGCTCCCGGCTGCCGGTCACCGCGTGGTCACCGCCGGCGGCCAGCCCGGCGAACAACGCGGCCAGGCCGGCACCGCCCGGCCGGTCGAGGACCTCGGACTCGGCGAGCACCGGCACAGGCGCCTCCGGGCACAACCGGTCGACCGTACCGAGCACCTCCCGGTCCAGTAGCACGTCACCGACGACGACCAGCGGCGCGCGGCTCACCGCCCGGCTCCCGCGCCGGCCCCCGCCGCGGGTAACGCCGCCTCGACCTGCTCGCACAGCACGTGTACGGCCACCAGATGCAGCTCCTGTGCGGTCTGCGGATCGGCGGGCACGGCCAGGACGTCGTCACAGCACATACCGAGGGGGTTGGGTAGCGGGCCGGTCATGGCCCACGAGGTGAGGCCGCGCTCGCGGGCGACCTCGGCCGCCGCCATCAGGTTCTTGCTGCGCCCGCTGGTCGACAGCAGGATCAGCACGTCACCGGGGCGGCCATGCGCCTCCACCTGGCGGGCGAACACCCGCTCGAAGCCGAAGTCGTTGCCGATCGCGGTGAGGCTGGAGGTCTCGGCGTTGAGGGCGATCGCCGAGTACGCCGGCCGGTCGTCGCGCAGCTTGCCGACGAGCTCGGCGGACAGGTGCTGCGCCTCGGCGGCGCTGCCGCCGTTGCCGGCCACCAGCAGCCGGCCCCCGCTGACCAGAACCCGGGCCAGGTTTTCGCCCCACCGGGACAGCCGTGGCGTCTCGGCGCGGAACAGCTCGATCGCCTCGGCCAGCCGGTCGAGCTTGGTATCGACGGCCGAGCGTCGCCAGACCGTGTCCAGCTGCCGCTCGACCTGCGGATCGAGGTCGAGATCACCCGCGCGCTCGTTACCCGAAACCAGCGTCATGAGGAAACCTCCGACAGCGCTCCGCCCGCCGCGACGGGCTCACCGGTGACCGATGCGTAGACCCGCTCGATGTCGGCGGCCGTGCGCTCCCAGGTGTAGCGGGAGCGAACCCGGTCCACCGCGGCGCTCGCGTAGCTCATCCGCCGCACCTCGTCGCCGAGGATCCCGCGCAGCGCCGACGCGAGACCGCGGATGTCACGCGGTGCCACCAGGGTGCCGGTCACGCCGTCGATGACGCTCTCGGCCAGGCCGCCGGTGGCGTACGCGACCACGGGTACCCCGCACGCCATCGCCTCCAGCGGGGTCAACCCGAACGGCTCGTACCAGGGCGCGCAGGCCACCACGTCCGCCGAGCGGTACCAGCTCGCCATGTCCTCGCTTGGCACGGCGCCCAGCATGCGGACCCGGTCGGCCACGCCGCGGTGCTCGGCCAGGTGGCGCAGTCGCGTCGCCATCGGGTCGGCGTCGAGCTGGTCGGCCGGCGGGCCGCCGATGAGGACCAGCTCCGCCTCGGGTACGAGACACAGCGCCTGGATCAGGTCGGCGAAGCCCTTGCGCTCGACCATCCGGCCCACGCTCAGGATCCGCGGGCGGCCACCGGCCGGACGCTCGGCGCGCGGTCCCGCAGGGACGAACCGCTCCACGTTGACCCCGCTCGGCGCCACCACGATCGAGTTGCGGGGGATGCCCATGCGGCCCAGTTCCTCGACCTCCTCGGAGCATTGGGCGATGATCCGGTTGGCCAGGTGACCCAGCTCGCGCTCCAGGCCCAGCCTGGTGTCCGGGCTGGGATCCTTGTCGCCCTGGAAACGGCGCTTGATGGAGCCGAGCGCGTGGTAGGTGACGACCACCGGAATGCGGCTGGACGCGGTCGCGGTGAGCGCGGCCAGCCCGCTCATCCAGAAGTGGGCGTGCACCACGTCCGGGGTGAAGTCGCCGGGCTCCCAGCGGCCGGCCAGCCACCGCCCGAACTCCCCCATGAACGGCAGCAGGTCATCCTTGGGGACGGTCTGCGCCGGGCCGGCGGGCACGTGCTCCACGTGGACACGGTCCGTGAACCGCACGACGTCGTCCAGGTCGGGGCTGTCCCGGCGGGTGTACACCCGCACCTCGTGCCCCCGTTTCGCGAGCGCCTTCGCCAACTCGGCCACATGGGTGTTCTGACCGCCGGCGTCAACCCCGCCCAGCATCGCCAATGGACTCGCATGCTCGGAAACCATCGCGATCCGGAGTCGCGTCACGAAGCCACCTCCTTCAGCAGCGCGTCCCAGTCGGAAAGGAACCTCGGCAGCCCGTACCTGCGCTGTGCCGCGCTGCGCGCGACGGCGCCGCAGCGCCGCGCGGCCGCGTCGTTCGACACCAGCCAGCGGGCCGCCTCCACCAGTTCGTCGACGTCGGTGGAGAGGACGCCCGCCCCGCGCGGAACCGCCATCACCGCCTCGGTCGACGCCAGCGCAACCACCGGCATCCCCACACTCATCGCCTCCAGCAGGGACAGGCCGAGCGAGGTCCATCGGTGCGGATGCAGGTACACCCGGCGGCGGGCGATCGACGCGTGCATCTCGGCCTGCGGCGGGTCGTCGAACACCGCCATCCGCGCGGCGTCCAGACCCAGGTGCGCGGGCAGGCCCGCCACCTTCATCCCGTATACGTCCATTGGCGCGACCGCCGCGAACCGGGGCAGCAGGTCGGTGCCGGTGACCCGGTTGCGCCGGACCGGCTCGTTGATCGCGGTCGCGATCCGCCGCAGCTCGCCGGTGTAGAGCGGACCGGGGTCGGGGATGCCGTGCTCGATGACCTCGGCCCGGGTCGACCCGCTGTCCCAGATGAGCTTGTTGTAGTGGGTGACGTGCACGAGCGTCACGTCGTCGCGGTCGGCCATCGGGTGCCGGCTGTTGGGCACGTCGCCCTGCTTCGGCGTGTTGTGCTCGACGAACACGGTCGGCACCCGCCGGCCTAGCGGCTTTCGAAGCCAGCGCTGGGCCAGATCCCACTCCTCGGGCCGCTGCACGAGCACGACGTCGACGTCGGTGCGCGCCAGGTCCTCCGGCGCCACCTCCACGACGTTGTCCGGCCACGGGTAGGTGCGCGCCCGGCCCAGCCCGTACGGGCCGCGGTCAGGCGTCGTGGGGACCACGTAGTCGTGTCCACCCTGGACGAACGCCGTCGTCCAGGCGCCGTGCACATGCCAGAGCAGGATCCTCAAACTTCACCGCCGTTCCGCGCGTTGAGCGCCTCGACCGCGGCGACCACATCAGCCGCGGCCACGTTGGACAGACAAGGGTGTCCGGGGACCGGGCACACTGCGGCGCGGGTGTCCCGGCAGGGGGCATCGGGGTCGCCGAGGCGCCGCACCGGCACCCCGTGCGGTTGCCACCGCGCGAAGGGCACCGTCGGCGCGAACAGGCTCACCACCGGGGTAGCGACGGCGGCGGCCAGGTGGGCTGGGCCGGTGTTGCCCACGACGACGCAGCGCGCCCCGTCGAGGACCGCCGCCAGCTCGGCCATCCTGGTGCGCCCGCCGAGGTCCAGCGCGACGCGCGCCGCCACATACCGGGTCAGCTCCCGCTCGCTCTCCGCGCCGGTCACGACCACCCGGTGCCCGGCGGCCACGAGGGCGGTGACGAACTCCCGGCAGCGCTGCGGCGGGCAGGCCCGCGCCGGGACGCTCGCGCCCGGATGCACCACGACGTACCCGTCGGGCAGCCCGGCCACGTCGGGCAGCGGGCGGCGCAGCCGCAGCCGCCCGTCGTCGCCGGCCGGCCGGGCGAAGCCCGCGGCCGCCGCGAGCGACAGGGCCCGGTCGACCTCGGGCAGGCCCTCGTCGACACCACGGTGCCGCACGTCGAGCAGGGCGCCCGGGTAGTCCTCGGAGATCGCGGCGATCCGCGGCACGCCGGCCAGCCGCAGCAGCAGCGCGAGCGGCAGCGGCGACTGGTGGAACGAGGTGAAGATCACGGCCTCGTCGAACTGCCGCGCTTCCAGATCCTTGACCAGCGCGGCCACCTCGGCCGGGTCCACCGGCTCGGGCCGCGGGTCGATCCACGGCACGCGCCACTCGACGAACTCGTCGACGCCGGGAAGCAAGCGGGCCGCGTCTGCACCACGCGGCCCGCACAACAGCGTCAGGTGCGTCGCCGCGGCTGCCACGGAGCGGATTGCCGGCCCGGTGAGCAGGACATCTCCGGCGGAATCGCAGCGCGCGACCAGCACCTTCGGTTTCTTCAGAATCCAGTCCGCGGCGGCGGGTAGGTCGACCACGACCACCTCGGCCGCGGCGATCTCCTCGGCCCGGGTCACCCGGGTCGGGATCAGCACCGCGGCGGTGCCCGCGGCGCGGCCGGCCTCGACGTCGGCACCGATGTCGCCGATCATGACGCAGCGCTCCGGCGGCACCCCGAGGGCGCCCGCCGCGGCGAGCAGCAGGCCGGGCGCGGGCTTGCGACAGGCGCAGCCGTCCTCGGCCACATGCGGGCAGTACCGCCACGCGTCGAACGGCCCGAGCAGCTCCTCCACCCGGGCGTTGACCCGGCGCACCTGGTCCTCGGTGAGCAGCCCGCGGGCCACCCCCGACTGGTTGCTCACCACCGCGAGCCGCAGCCCGGCGGCCCGCAGCCGGTCGAGGGCCTCCCGGGCGCCCGGCCTCACGCGGACGAGAGAAGGATCACCGTTGTACGGCACGTCCTCGATCAGAGTGCCGTCCCGGTCCAGGAGCGCCGCCGCGAACCCCTCGCTCCGCAACACACCGACCCCCCGCTCCGACCCATGCCTGCGGCACACCTAGTGCTGGCGCGACCCCCGTTGGATCGCGCCCGCTCGCGTTTATGTGTCTCGGCACTACCCGGCCTCCCACCGCGTAAACATCACCTCACGTCCGCCCCGCCCGCCCTACCTGACCATCAGTGCTGGTCATGGACGCGCGGTGGGTGCGCCCGGATACATTCGAAGCGCTCGCGACGGGCCGGTACGTGTCCGCCGGGCGGCCCCGCCGAGGCGCGGTGGAGCATCTGATGACATGGTGTAAGCAGCAACGAACCCGGGGAGACATAAATGCGCGAACGGCCGGCGGAGCCGATGCGGGAACGCAGCGGGCGCCGCACGACCACCGGCGCGGCCGGGGGGTCCGGCGCCCACAAGCCGGCGCCGGCGCCGGCGCCGCCCGGCCCGGCGCGGACCCACGCCGGCGCGGCGCCCGCCCAGCCCGACGACTCACTGCGGCCGGCGCCCGAGCCCCGCACGCCGGAGCCGACCGAGGCCCTCGCCGCCCTGGTCGCGAAGCTGCGCACCGAGCTGACCGGCGTGCGCACCGCCATGCGCAACCGGGCCGTGATCGAGCAGGCCAAAGGTGTCCTCGTCGAACGCCTCGGGATCAGCTCGGACGAGGGCTTCGATCACCTGGTCCGGCTCTCCCAGCGAGCCAACATCAAGCTCATCGAGGTCGCCGCCGCCATCGTGGGCACCACCGCCCCGGACCCCGAGGCCGCCCCGGTGACCGAGCTGATCGACGACGAGCTGCGTGAGCATCTGAGCCGCACCCGTAGCCGGGAGCGGATCACCGACGCCTCGCCAGCCGCCACCCGGTCCCGCTCCGACGCCGGCCGGCGGACCCGGCCCGACGCGGCCAAGCCTCGGCCCGACGCGGCCAAGCCCCGGCCCGACGCGGCCAAGCCCCGACCGGACGCGGCCCGGGCCGGGCGCGGGGCGGCGCCGGCGGTCGGAGCCCGGCGGGCGCGACTGCCCGCGCACGAGGCGCTGCAGGCGCAGCACCAGCTCATCAGCTCACGGATCGCCGCGTCGGCGAGCTTCGACGAGATCTGCGATGCGATCGCCACCGCGGCAGCGAGCTGGCCAGCGCCGGCCACCGTCGTCATCACGCTGATGGAAGCGGACGGGGCACACCGGTTCGTGGGCGCCTACGGCATGAACAGCTACGACCGCAGTGAGTGGTCGCGGATGCCGCCGCAGCTCGACGTGCCCATCGTGAAGGTCGCCCGGGATCGCGCCGCCATGCTGCTCAGCGAGCCCGACACGGTGCGCGAGCGGTTCCCGGCCATGAACATCGAGCGATACGGCACGAAGGCGGTCTTCGCCGCACCCCTGCTCGACGGCGACCGGATCATCGGCTCCGTCGGGCTGGCCTGGCGGGAGTCTCTCGACCTCGCCGAGGACGCCCGGCGGTACCTGTCGGCGCTGGCCCAGCCGGTGGCGCGCAAGGTGGTCGAGCTGACCAGGGAAAGCGCTTCGCGGGACCGGGCCGACACGGACGCCGGCACGGCCGCCGACGCCGACGGCTGGCTGGGCATCGTGCTCGAGACCGTCCCGGACGCCTGCACGGTGCTCGCACCGGTCTGGCAGGACGGGCGCGTGATCGACTTCCGGGTCGACTACGCCAACAGCGCCGCGAAGGCGCTGGTATCGGCTGCCGGGACGCTGCTGTCGGCGTACCCGCGTGTCGGCAGTGAACTGCTCCTGCCAAGGTTCGTCGACCTGCTGCGGCGCGGCGGCCCGCTGCACCTCGGCCCGCTGCGGCTCGGCCCCGCCGGCCCGGGCGAAGAGGCCCCGCAGGTCATGACCGTCCAGGCCGGCCGGGTGTGGGGACGCATCCTCATGGTGTGGCGGGTGCACCCTGAGGCCGAGCTGATCTACCCCCAGCTGCTGGACGCGGAGCGGATCGCCCGGATCGGGTCCTTCTGCTGGGAGCTGGACAACCCCGAGCCGCGCTGCTCTCCGCAGCTCTACCGGATGTACTACGGCGACGGGGAGACCGGTCCCATCCCGGTCGACGAGCTGGCCGCCTGCGTGCATGAGGACGACCTGCTCGCCGTGCAGGACGCGGTACGCCGGACGCTGGTCAACGGCGAGCAGCTGACCTGGGAGTTCCGCGGCGCCCGGCGGCTGGCCGGCCGGCGGCTGCGGATCGTCGCCGAGCCGGTGCTGGACGCGGACGGCTCGGTCACCGCGATCCGCGGCACGGTTCAGGACGTCACCGAGGAGCGGGCGATCGAGTCCCGGCTGCGCCTGGCCGAGGAGGCCCTCGCCGCGCAGCGCCGCCGGCTCGACGCCGAGCTGCGGGCCGCCCAGGCGCTGCAGCGGGCGCTGCTACCCACCGAGCCTGAGCTGGGTACGACCGACGGTCTGTGGGTCACCGGCCGCTGCCGGGTGTCGGAGAACATCGGCCGCGTCGACGGCGACTGGTACGACGCCTGTGCCCTGCCCGGCGGCGCCAGCCTGCTCGTCGTGGGCGACGTGGCCGGCAGCGGGCTGGCCGCGATGACGGCGGCGGCCCGGCTGCGCTACGCGGTACGCGCCTACGCCGCCCTGGAGATGTCCCCCGGGCAGATTCTCGGCGCGGTCAACGCCATGCTCTGCTCGCTGGAGCCGGAGCGCACCGCGACGCTGGTGGTCGCGCGCTTCGAGTCGCGGGACCACAAGTTGACGTGGGCCGTGGCCGGGCAGGCGGCGCCGGTGCGGTACGGCCGGGGCGGCCACGCCGAGCTGCTGTCCGGCCCGCTCGGCCTGCCGGTCGGCGCGGCGCCCCAGGTCACGTACGAAGACGCGAGCGCCGAGCTGACGCGCGGCGACCGGCTGCTGCTCTACACCGACAGCCTGGTAGGCCGCCGGGGCACCGATCTGGTCAGCGCGCTCGACGTGCTGCTCAACGCCAGCGCGCACGCCAACCGCGACGACGTCGAGTCGCTCGTCGGATACGTGGTCGGCGCCCTGCACGGAGGTCCCGACGAGGACATGGGCGCCATGCTCGTGCGGGTCGACTCCTGACCCCTCGAACGGCGACGTGCCGGCTTCGCCGGCGCTCATCGTCTGCTCCGCCGGGCCAAGCTGCGCGGCCCGGCGGCTAGTGCTTCGCCACGGCCAGGATGCCGGCCAGCACCGCCAGGGTCAGCATCGCGAGCAGGAACGCCACTAGCAGCTCGCGCGAGACCGCCCGCTCGACCGGTTCGACCGGCAGGTCGCTGGTCACCGCAGCGAGGTCGGCTTGAGTCGGCGCGGCGAGCGCCCGCGCTACCCGGTCGGAGAACTCGTCGAGGCTCAGCCGTCCGGCGGCGGTGTGCCGCTCCAGGTCGGCGACGACGCGCATCCGGTCGTCGTCCGAGGCACGCAATGCGGGGTTCATCGTCCACGCCTCCCTTGCCGCACAGGCTACTGCCCGCGCCGTCGCGTGCGCGCCGTCGACTTCCCAGACGTATCGAAGGCCACCAAACGTTGCGCGCTGATTTCTCACACCGGCGCGCGCGGCGACGGGACTGCGCGGGGTGGCCGCGCAAGAGTACCGTCCGGCCATTCGCACCACCCGTCCTGACCCCGGAGGGGCCCATGGCACCACAAACCGGCCCGGGACTGCTCGTGATCGAGCGGATCCTGCGCGACCGTGCCGGCATCTGGCAGCAGATCGTCGAGGAGAAGGGCCTGCGACGACTGACCGGGCAGATGCTCTCCAGCTCCGCGATCAGCCTGGCGCTCTACGGCGCCGTGCTTGGCTTCAACTTCGGCCCGCTGCAGGCGCTGTCCTCGGCGGTGAAGCTGCCGCTGCTGTTCCTCGCCACGCTGGCGATCTGCCTGCCGACGCTGTACCTGTTCAACCTGGTGTTCGGCGCGCGACTGTCGGTGCTGCAGGCGGTCACGCTGATCATGGTGTCGATCACGGTCACGTCCGTGCTCACCCTGGCGTTCGCCCCGATCAGCCTGTTCTTCCTGATCACCGCGAACAACTACTCGTTCTTCAAGCTCCTCAACGTGTGCATCCTGATCCTCACCGCCCTGGTCGGGTTGAAGTTCCTGACCGCCGGCATGCGCACCCTCAACTACCACCACGAGCGGGAGGCGTTCGCCGAGCAACACGCCGCGCTGGCCGCGGCGACCGCCGCCGAGGTGCGGCAGCGGGAGCTGGTCCTCGCGGGCGGCGCAGGCGAGAGCGCGGTGACAGCGCCGGTGAGCGCGCCCGTTCCCGCGACGGCGGCGGCGACCACGACGGCCAACGGTGGCGACGGCAGCCCACCGGCCCCGCAGGCGCTGCCCGCGCTGGCGCCGCACCTGCAGCAGGCGCACCACCTCCAGCACCCGCAGCACCTTCAGCACCCCCACCATCCGCAGCAGGCGATACCTGGCCAGCGGCCCGCCAGCATGACGCTGCTCTACATCTGGATCCTGCTCTTCGGGTTCGTCGGCACCCAGCTCGGCTGGACGCTGCGGCCGTTCTTCGGCAGTCCCGGCGAGGACTTCGCGGTGTTCCGCAACCTCGATGGCACGTTCTACGGCGACATCTTCGCCACGATCGCCCGGGTGCTGACCGGAGGCGGGTGACGGTGCACCGACCGATCCGGCCCACGGGCGTCGCCGGCGGGCCCGGATCGGTTCCCGAACCGACCTGACGCGGGGGACGCGGGCGGCTAGGCTCGCCCGAAGTGTCCATTCGTGAGCTCGTCGTGCTCGGCACCGCCAGCCAGGTGCCCACCCGGCACCGCAACCACAACGGGTACCTGTTGCGCTGGGACGGCGAAGGGCTGCTGTTCGACCCCGGCGAAGGCACCCAGCGGCAGATGCTGCTGGCCGGCAAGGCGGTCTCCGACGTCACCCGGATCTGCCTGACGCATTTCCACGGCGACCACTGTCTGGGCGTACCCGGGATTGTGCAGCGCCTGTCCCTGGACCGGGTGCGGCACCCGGTGCGCGCCCACTATCCCGCGTCCGGCGGGGAGTTTTTCGCGCGGCTGCGGCAGGCGAGCGCGTTCTACGAGACGGCCACCGTCCTGGAGGAGCCGGTGGACGGCGCCGCGGCGGTCGTGGCCACCGGCGACTTCGGACGGATCGAGGCGCGCCGGTTGGCGCACTCCGTGGAGGCGTACGGATACCGGCTCGTCGAGCCGGACCGGCGGCGGATGCTGCCCGACCGGCTGGCCGCCCACGGCATCGCCGGCCCGCGGGTCGGCGAGTTGCAGCGGCTCGGCTCGCTCGACGGCGTCGGCCTCCACGAGGTGAGCGAGGTGCGGCCGGGGCAGCGGTTCGCGTTCATCATGGACACCCGGCTCTGCGACAACGTGTACGCCCTTGCCGAGCGGGCCGACCTGCTCGTCATCGAGTCGACGTTCCTGCACGAGGACGTCGCGCACGCCACGTCGTTCGGCCATCTGACCGCGCGGCAGGCCGCGCGGGTGGCGGCGGAGTCCGGAGTACGCCGGCTGGTGCTCACCCACTTTTCCCAGCGCTACCCAGACCCGGCGCGGTTCGCGGCGGAGGCGGCGGAGGAGTTCTCCGGTGACATCGTCGTGGCCGCCGACCTCGACCGCGTCCCGGTGCCTGGCCGACGCTGAGCTTGGCCCCCGTCAGCGTCGTGTACCAGGGGGCTCCCGCGTGTCGGGTGGCGGGTGCAGACTGGGCGGCGTGCGGCGGATCGTGGTGCGGCGGCACGGATCGGCACTCGGCGCATGGGAGATGGCGTCGGCGCCGGCCGGCCCACACCTGCGCGGGCTCGTGCACAGCTACGTCGGATACACCGAGCGCACGCTCGCCCCGCTGCGCCGCCGCGAGGTGCCCTCCGGCTTCGTCACGCTGATCATCAGCTTCGGTGACCCGATGCGCGTGACGATCGGCCCGGGCCAGACGGTGACCTCGTTCGTCGCCGGCCTGCACGAGCAGCCGGCGATAACCGAGCACGCCGGCCGCCAGCAGGGCATCGAGGTACGGCTGACGCCGCTGGGCGGGTACGCGCTGCTGCGCACCCCGATGCACCTGCTGGCCAACACGGTGGTCGACCTGCCGGCGCTGGTCGGCGGGTCGCTAGTCGACCGGCTGGCCTGCGCTCCCGACTGGGCCGCCCGGTTCGCTCTGCTGGACGCGGCCCTGGCCGGCCTCCTGGACGCCGGGCGTCCGGCGGCTCCGGAGGTGGCGTGGGCCTGGCACCGGCTGCGGGCCAGCGCCGGCCGGATCAGCGTCGCCGACCTGACCGGCGAGGTGGGCTGGAGCCACCGGCACCTGGCGGCGCGCTTCCGCGAGCAGGTGGGTCTGACTCCCAAAGCGGCGGCCCGCGTCCTGCGCTTCGAGCGGGCGCTCGGTCTCCTCCGGCCTGGCAGCTCGCTGGCCGGCGTCGCGGTCGCCGCCGGCTTCTACGACCAGGCGCACCTGCACCGCGACTTCCGGGCGCTCGCCGGCTGCACGCCGACCGAGTACCTCTCGGCGCAGCTTCCGGACGGCGGTGGCACGGGCGCGTAGATCAGCGTGCCGGGTCTTGCCCGGCCCAGGGGTTGTAGTCGACCTCCAGCTCCTCCTGCGGCGGCCGCTGATCTTCGGGTACGTGCCGTAGGTTGAGCCGGATCCGCGTCCACGTGCTGCTGCGGCCCCGCATCGAGTCGACCAGCACGTCGGCGGGCTCCAGCAGCGGCCACACCTCCGGGTGGCGGGCCTTCCACCGGTCCAGGCCGGCCAGCGCTTCCTCCTTGGATACGGCCCGGGCGATCTCGATCAACGGCATCGTGCTCTTGCGGCGGCCGGTCGGCCGGCTGGCCTTGCCCGGCGCCGGCGCCGGGGCGGCCGCAGCCGCCGGGGCACCCCCAGCCGCCGGGGCACCCCCAGCCGCCGGGGCAGTCGCTTTCCGGCGGGACGGCTGCGCCCGGACCGGCTCGTCGGCGCCGCGCTCGAAGTGCGGCGGCCAGGGCGCGTCGGCCACTCCGGCGGCCTTGTCGCGCGCCGCCAGGTCGAGCAGGACGTCCAGGGACCCGACCGTGTCGTCCATGCCGGCCCATGGGTCGCCGCGTTCGGCGTACCGTCGGGGGGTTGTGTCGATCGTGAAGTCCGACGGGTCGCAGTCGGGCACCTCGTCCCAGGTCAGCGGCGTGGACACGCGCGCGTCCGGGGTGGGGCGGATGGAGTAGGCCGACGCGGTGGTGCGGTCCTTGGCGTTCTGGTTGTAGTCGATGAAGACGCCGTGCCGCTCCTCCTTCCACCACCGGCTCGTGGCCAGGTCGGGCGCCCGCCGCTCGACCTCGCGGGCCAGTGCGACGGCGGCCCGGCGCACCTCGGTAAACGTCCACCGCCGCTCGATCCGGCAGTAGATGTGCAGGCCGCGCGAGCCGGAGGTCTTCGGCCAGCCGGTCAACCCGAGGTCGGCGAGCGCCTCCTGCACCTCCAGCGCGACCAGCCGTACCTCCGCCCACGACACCCCGGGCACGGGGTCCAGGTCGACACGCAGCTCGTCGGGGTGCTGAAGGTCGTCGGCGCGGACCGGGTGCGGGTGCAGGTCGATACAGCCGAGGTTGACCACCCAGGCCAGCTGCGCCGGGTCCCGGAGGACGATCTCCTCGGCACTGCGCCCGGACGGAAACTTCAGCTCGACGGTCTCGATCCACTCCGGCCGGTTCTGTGGCGCCCGCTTCTGGTAGAACGCCTGGCCCTCGACCCCGTCGACATACCGTTTGAGCGCCATCGGCCGGCCGGCCACCCCGCGCAGCGCGCCGTCGGCGACGGACAGGTAGTACCGGACCACGTCGAGCTTGGTGTGCCCGGTCTGCGGGAAGTACACCTTGTCGGGGTTGGTGATGGTCACTTCCCGGCCGGCGATGTCCAGGATCTCCTTGCGGGTCGCCATAGCCGCACGGTACCCGAGGTCAGATTCGTCCAATCCGCTCCGCCCGGCGCGGGCCTAGCCTGACCGGTATGAATACCGTCTTTCCCTGCCTGTACTACGCGGACGCCGCCAAGGCGATCACCTGGCTGACCGAGGCTTTCGGTCTCACCGAGCACGTCGTGTACCGCGGCGACGACGGCACCATCGCCCACGCCGAGCTGAGCTGGCGGGGCGAGCCGGCCATCATGATGGGTTCCAGCGACGAGCTGAACACGCTGGCCGGCAAGGGCGCGATCTACCTCGTGGTGGAGGACCCGGACGCCCACCACGCCCGGGCGGTGGCGGCCGGCGCGGAGATCGTGCGGCCGCTGACCGACCAGGACTACGGCTCCCGGGGCTACTCGGCCCGCGACCTGGAAGGCAACGTCTGGGACTTCGGCACCTACCAGCCCTCATGATCCGCACAACTTGTCGCAACACACTCATGATCGGCAGGGCTGCCCGCATCTGCGGGTGTTTGCCTCCCCGATGTCGAGCCCGAGCGCCCTGGCGGGTCGGCCGGTAGCCGACCCGCCAGGGGCGGGGAGGACGGTGCAGGGTGCGTTACACGGCCGCGCGGGGCAGGCACCGCCGCGCGCGTAGGAGTCCTGTCGGGGGGGTTCAGGTGCTCACCGTGACACTCACTCTGTCCGTTCCTCGCTTCGGCGGAAGCAGCCCCGGGCCCATGCCCGGTGAGCCGCGCCGCGGTTGTTCGGGTAGGCCAGTGGGAGTAACCGCGTCGAGTCGCACCACCAGCAGCGGCGGTGGGCAGAGGCCGCGGCGCAGCGGTAAACAGTCGGGGGCGACCCGCTCCGCCGCGGCCATCTGTACCGGCAGATCCTCCACCCGGGATGCGACGAACCGGAGCACGTCGCTGCTGGCCTCGTCCACCCACTGCAGATCGTCGACGATCAGCAGCAGCGGGCGGGAACGGGCCAGCACCCGGATGAGGTTCAGCGCCGCGAGTCGCACGGCGACCGGTGCGACCGATTCCACGTCGTCGTTCATCACCGCCAGAAGGACGCGCCGCCGTGCGGCCGGCACCGAGTCGAGCTCGGCGGCCGTGATCGACGACAGCAGGCCGGCGAGGGCACTGAACGCCTGACCCGCCTCGCCTTCCACGGACGCGCACCGGAGGACGCGGGGCTGCACCGCGGCAACGGTGATGACGTCGACCGCAGCAGACTTACCGACTCCCACCATGCCGAAGAACAGCACGCTGCCACCGGACAGCAGCCACTCTTTCGCGGTTTGGAGGCGGTTTCTGCGACCCACCAGCGAGTGATCATCGGCCGCTCCCGAGGAAGGGGGCAGTTCCTCGGTCGGGCCGAAATCCCTCGCCGCGGCGGATGGATGCTCGGTCACAGTTGCAGTGTTGTCGCGGAGGGTACCGGAGCGGCACGGGAGAACTACCGATACCGGTACGCAAAGCCTGGTTGGTGCACCCGCGTCGCGTCGAACCGAGAACCGGCTTATCGGGCGGGATGACGCACACCCGGTGCGACGCCGTCCGGCGCCGGCCGCCGCCACCCGGTCAGGGCACACTGGACAGCGTGCCGACCTTGACCCGGCCCGCCGCCGCGGCCGCCATCGCCGCCGCGCTGCTCGGCGCCGTGGGCCTCTACGCGGCGACCCACGGGGCCGCGGACCTGTCCGGGTACGTCAGTGAGGCCGGAGTACTGGGGGCGCCGCGCGCCATCCTGTACCGGGTCAGCATCTTCGGCATCGCGGCGGCCGTCGCGTTGCTCGCCCTCGCACTGCGTACGCTCTCCCTGCCGGCCGCGGTTCTGCTGGCCCTCGCCGTGCCGGGTGTGGTCCTGTCCGGCACGGTGCGGTGCAGCACCGGTTGCCCGCTGCCGCCGTACGAGCCGACGACCGCGGCCGACCTGGTGCACGCCGGGGCCAGCATCGCCGGCATGCTGCTGTTCGCCGGCGGGCTGTTCTTCCTTGCCCTGGCGGGCGCCGACCCGGCCGTCCGGTCCACGTCGCGGATCGCCGCGGCCGTCGTCGTGCCGGTGCAGGCGCTCGCCGGGCTGTCGATCGTGTTCGCCGGTCGCGGCATGATCACTGGCGTCCTCGAACGCGCCGCGCTGGCCGCGTCCCTCGGCTGGCTGCTCGCGGTCGCCGCGACACTCGCCCGACCGGTGCGCAACGGGTAGGACCGTCGTCATCACCGGCGCCGGCTCCGGATCAGTGCCGCCCCGCCGCCCGTGGTGCCCGCCGCTCCGTGCTCCGCCCCCCGCTCCGCCCCCCGCTCCGCCCCGCGCTCCGCCCCCCGCTCCCGCGCTCCGCCCCGCGCTCCGCCCCGCCCCGCCGCGCCACCCATAGACATTGGTCGATCAAGTCCCATCCACGCGCCCTGAATCGCGTTGTTTCGACCAACGTCGATGGACGGCAGCGGGAGGGAGGGCCGTTGTGTCGCTGGCCCGTCCGGGCAACGGCCGCGCTCCACAACCGGAGCCGTGCTAGCCCGTCACATCGGCGATCTTGGAGAGTTTGGCACCAATACCGGTGCCTAGCTCTCCAAGATCGCGAAGTGCACCTACGAGGGGAGCAGACGAAGCGGACGAAACACATCAAGCGCATCCCCACCGGGATCGTTGTTCGGCTATGCGGCAGGGGTTCCGGAACTGATAACCGAGTGTTGATGCGACGGGCGGCGGAATGCCCGACTAGTCCCATCCCACCTGAGCCCACTTTCGGATCTTGGTAACTCTGACATCGCATTCGATGTCGGAGTTACCAAGATCGCAGGCCGGGCGGCGGGTCGGCCTGTTGCCGGGCGGGTCGGCGTGTTGACGAGCAGGACGGCGACACAATGGCCCCCGCTATTCATAGACGTTGGCTGAAACAACGCGATCCGCGGCACCCAAACGGGACTAGATCGACCAACGTCGACAAGCGACGGCGCGCCACACGGGCGCCGCGCCACACGGACAGCGCGCCACACGGGCAGCAAGCCACACGGGCGCCGCGCCACACGGCCAACAAGCAAGCCACACGGGCAGCAAGCCACACGGGCGCCGCGCCACACGGACAGCGCGCCACACGGGCAGCAAGCCACACGGGCACCGCGCCACACGTACAGCAAGCCACACGGACAGCAAGCCACACAGGCAGCAAGCCACACGGACGGTGGCCAGCGACCCGACACGCGATCGCCAGCCGAGACAGACGGCCTTAAATCTTCCTGTGCGACGTTGACATCGATGCGCTGCGATGGTCGGATCTGGCAGGCATTTTTCCTAATCGCTTCGCCTGGAGGCACTTTCCGTGAAGATCTCGGGCAGGATGATCGGCCTCGCCACGGCGGTGACGGTGGCCGCGTCCGTACCTCTCGTCGTCGCCTACGCCGCGGGCGCGGCGACCGAGACCCTGATCTCGCAAGGCAAGACGGCCACGGCGTCCTCGACGGAGACCGCCGCGCTCGGAGCCGGCAACGCCGTGGACGGCAAGACCAAGACGCGGTGGGCGAGCCGCGAGGGCTCCGATCCTGAGTGGATCCGGGTCGATCTGGGCGGCACCCACTCCATCTCGCACGTGAAGCTGAGCTGGGAGGCCGCCTACGGCAGGGCGTACAAGATCGAGACGTCGGCCGACGGCAGCACCTGGAAGGCGATCTACTCGACCACCACCGGCGACGGCGGCACCGATAACCTGACCGGCCTGTCCGGCTCCGGCCGGTACGTGCGCGTCTACGGCACCGCCCGGGGCACCCAGTACGGCTACTCGCTGTACGAGTTCCAGGTCTTCGGTGACGGGTCGAGCACCCCGACCCCCACCCCGACGGCATCGTCCGCGCCGACCGGCAGCCCCACCCCGGAGCCGACGGCCAGCCCGACGCCCACGCCGACGCCGACCGCGACCAAGAGCCCGACGCCGTCCCCGACCAGGAGCGGCAACGGCGTCGACCTGACCGACCCGCGCAAGAAGGACATCGCGATGCAGCTGGTGTCCAGCGCGGAGAACTCGTCGCTGGACTGGCGGGCGCAGTTCGGCTACATCGAGGACATCAAGGACGGCCGCGGCTACACCGGCGGCATCATCGGCTTCTGCTCCGGCACCCATGACATGTACGAGCTGGTCGTGCTCTACGACCGGCGCAAGCCGGGCAACGTGCTCAGCAAGTACCTGCCGGCGCTGAAGAAGGTGGACGGCTCGTCGTCGCACGCAGGTCTGGACCCGACGTTCACTGGTGACTGGAAGACCGCGGCCAAGGATCCGGTGTTCCAGCAGGCGCAGGAGGACGAGCGGGACCGGGTCTACTTCAACCCGTCGGTGAGCCTCGCGAAGCAGGACGGCCTGCCGGCGCTCGGCCAGTTCGCGTACTACGACGCGGCGGTCGTGCACGGCGAGGACGGCATGCGCGGCATCCGCAACCGGGCCCTGAAGAAGGCCAAGACGCCGGCCCAGGGCGGCGACGTCGTCAAGTACCTCGACGCCTTCCTCGACGAACGCGTGGTCGAGATGAAGAAGGAGGCGGCCCACGAGGACACCAGCCGCATCGACACCGCGCAGCGCAAGTTCCTGCGCGAGGGCAACCTCAGCCTCGACCCGCCACTGAGCTGGAAGGTCTACGGGGACCCGTTCAGCATCAAGTAACCAATCCGCCCGCGATCGCCGAGGGTTCCGGCCGGAACCCTCGGCGATCGCCGTTCATGGCGCCGGGCGTTGACATCGAAACCTCTGGATGCTTCGATTTGTAAGGCAGGTTGTCTATCAATATCCGGCTGGAGGCGCTTCCGTGAAACTCTCGGGCAAGCTCGTCGGCATCGCCGCCGCGGTCGCGCTGGCCGCGTCCGTACCCGTCGTCCTGGTCACGACGGCGAACGCCGCCACCACGAAGGCCGTCGACCTCAGCGATCCGGCCAAGAAGGAAATCGCGATGAAGCTGGTGTCGAGCGCCGAGAACTCCTCGACCAACTGGCGGGCCCAGTTCGGCTACATCGAGGACATCAAGGACGGCCGCGGCTACACCGGAGGCATCATCGGCTTCTGCTCCGGCACCCATGACATGTACGAGCTGGTGCAGTACTACACCAGCCAGAAGCCCAACAACATCCTGGCCAAGTACCTGCCGGCGCTCAAGAAGGTGGACGGCACGTCCTCGCACAAGGGCCTGGACCCCACCTTCACCAAGGACTGGAAGACCGCCGCCAAGGACAAGGCCTTCCAGGACGCCCAGGAGCACGAGCGGGACCGGGTCTACTTCAACCCGTCGCTCAAGCAGGCCAAGGCCGACGGGCTACCGATCCTCGGGCAGTTCGCGTACTACGACGCGGCCGTCATGCACGGGCCGGACGGCATGCGCAGCATCCGCAGCCGGGCGCTGAAGAAGGCGAAGAGCCCGGCCCAGGGCGGCGACGTCGTCAAGTACCTCAACGCGTTCCTCGACCAGCGGGTGAAAGAGATGAAGAAGGAGGCGGCCCACGAGGACACCAGCCGCGTCGACACCGAGCAGCGCAAGTTCCTCAAGGAGGGCAACCTCGACCTGCACACCCCGCTGACGTGGAAGGTGTACGGCGAGAGCTTCAGCATCAGCTAGCAACGGGAGCGCCCGGAGCCGGCCCCCTCCCGACCGCTCGGGAGGGGGCCGGTGGCGTTACTGGCCGAGCCCCGCCTCGCGCGCGCGTACGATCGCCTGCGCGCGGTCCCCGACCTGGAGCTTGGCGATGACGTTGGAGACGTGGTTGCGCACGGTCTTGTCGGACAGGAAGAGCTGGCCCGCGATCCGCCGGTTGTCGTACCCGCGGGCGACGAGGTCGAGCACCTCCCGCTCCCGCTGGCTGAGCCCCGCGAAGGCGGTGTGCCGCACGGCCGGACGGTCGACGAGGTCCGCCAGGCGGTCCGCCACCCGCGGGCTGAACACCGAACCCCCGTGGGCCACGGCCCGGACCGCGTGCAGCACCTCGTCGCGCCCGGCCGACTTGAGCAGGTAGCCGCGGGCCCCCGCCCGCAGGACGGCGACGATCGCGTCGTCGTCCTCGGACATCGTCATCACCAGGACCGCGAGCGCCGGGTGGGCCGCGCGCAGCGACCGGGTGGCGCCCACGCCGGAGCCGTCGGGCAGGTGCAGGTCCATGACGACCACGTCCGGCGGGTCCGCGGCGACGGCGCCCAGCGCACCGGCCACGCCATCAGCCTCGGCGACCACCCTGATCTCGGTGCCGGTCTCCAGCGCCACGCGCAGGCCGGCCCGGAACATCGGATGGTCGTCGACCAGAACGACGCGTACCTGCTCCACGGGCCAGAAGCATACGAATCGAGGACAACGCCGGGACTTTCGCACCGGGTGCCCGGGACACCGGGCGGCCGATCATGTGGCCGGCAGGCACTATCGGAGTTCTGGGGGGCAACACAGATGTACAGGCGATGGCTCAGACCGCTCGTCCTCGCCGGCGTGCCGGCGCTGCTGGCGGCCGTGTTCACAACCGCCGCGTTCACAACGGCGGCGTTCGTAACGGTGGCGACAACGGACCGTCCGGCCCTGGCGTCGGAGGTGACGGCGCCGCCGGCCCCGAACCCGCCGGCCGAAGGGATCAGCTCGGCCGAGTACCTCATGCACGGCCCGGGGCACGACGCCTGACCGGCGCCGCCCTGCCGGCACGCTGAGTTCGGGCGTGCCCGCCGGCGCCGCCTGCCGGCACGCTCAGTCCGGGCCTGCCGGCAGGTGGGCGGTCACCGTCGTACCCGCGGCGCCGCTGCGCACCTCGCACGTACCACCGGCGTCGGCCGCGCGCTCGACCATTGACCGCAGGCCCACGCCGTCTCCGCTCGTGCCGGCCCGGATGCCGGTGCCGTCGTCGGTCACCGTGAGCGTGATCCCGCCGGCGGTCGCCGCGAGGCATACGGCCACCCGCTGGGCCGTCGAGTGCTTCACCGCGTTGGCGAGGGCCTCGGCCGCGATCCGGTAGGCGGCCAGTTCGACCGCCGGGTCCAGCGCGGGCAGGCGCGGCGGCACGTCGAGCGCGGCCGGCAGCGCTGGGCTGGACAGCCGCCCGACGAGGTCACCGAGTGCCCCGGCGAGGCCGAGCCGTTCGAGGGTGGGCGGGCGCAGGTTCTCGGTGATCCGGCGCATCTCCCCCGCGATCTCGTGCAGTTCCAGCGACGCGTCGGCCAGCAGCGAGGCGCTCGCCGAGCCGGTGGGCAGGAGCGCCACGGCGGTGTCCACCCGCAGCCGGACCGCGGCCAGCGACGGTCCGAGTCCATCGTGGACATCCCGGCGCAGCCGGCGCCGCTCCTCCTCGCGTGCGCCGACCAGCCGGGCGCGGGACGCCGCCAGCTCCTCCTGCAGGCACAGCGCGGAGACCGCGGGCGCGGCCAGATCGGCGAGGGGTTGCAGGGCCGCCCTGTCCAGCTCGTCCAGGCGGTCCTGGCCGGCGCGGGCGGGCACCAGCAGCCGACCGACGCGCTGCCCCTGGTAGCGCAGGTCGAACGGTTCGAGGGCACCGGCTGTGTCGCCCACGGCGGCGAGTCTGCGCACCCGCCCCGGGACGGTCGCGTCGAGGGCGGCACCGGGCAGCCGCAGCCCGCTGACGACGATCTGGCACACCGCTACGGGTACCTGAGCCGGCCCCACCCCGTCCCGCAGCCGGCCGGCGAGGCGCCGGGCCACCTGGTAGGGCTCGGCGCGGTCGCCGTAGAGCAGCCGGTCCACGCGGGCGGAGACCCAGCCGCTGACCGGCCGCAGGACCAGCCCGACCAGGGCGGCGAGTACCGCGAGCGCAGCCGCGAGAGCCGCGCCGGCGCCGGGCAGCGCGGTGGACATCGTGACCGCGGCTCCGGCGTACACGGCGGCCAGCAGGACCGCGGGCACGGCCCCGGCGACGATGCGCCGAGCAGCCCGGTCCAGTTCGTACAGTCCATCCCGGACGATCACATAGCCGATCGCGGCCGGCCACAGCACCGACACGGCCAGCTTGGTGGCCGCGACCCAGCCCGACCAGAAGAACGCTTCGCGCAGCGCCTCCTCCACGAGCAGGAGCACGTTGACCGGCAGCACGATCGCGATCTGCCGGCGCATGACCCGGTCGGCCGAGCGCCAGCGCAGCAGCGGGCTGAGTGTCGCCAGGATGACGCCGGCCCAGGCGAACACCTCGACCGGCGGCCGGATCAGCCCGGCCACGGCAAGCCAGCGCGGCGCGTAGAACAGGTTGCCCATCGCCACGCCGCCGGGGTGCCAGTCCGCGAAGCTGATCAGGTCGATGGCCTCGACCACCAGGATCGCGGCGGCCAGCGCGACGGCGAACGGCCGCGCCCACCTTCCGGGCAGGCGCCCGTCCGGGAAGAACAGCGGGAGAAGGACGAATCCGACGCGCGGCACCTGCCAGAGCAGGTACTCGGCGTAGACGGCGAGCCGGACACCGGGCGTGACCGTGGTGGTGAAGCGCAGCCAGGTCGACAGGCACGCCGCCAGCACGAAGGCGAACGCGGCGCCGAGAAGCAGCCAGCCGAGCACCCGGGCCGCCCGCCGGGCCAGCACGAGGAAGCCGGCGACGACCATCGCCGACCCCTGCAACACGTACTGCCACAGCTCGATGAACGCCATCGTCTGTCGCACCCGCGGCGGTGGGTGCGACAGGTAGATCGCTATCTCGGTGCCGGCCAGCAGCAGGCTGACCACCGCGACCGCGGACGCCAGCCGCACGTGCACATGAGGAACACGAACGAACCGGCCAGCCCCCGCGACGGTCACCGCACCAGCCTAGAGCCCCGCCGCCCCGACCGGGACGGCGAGGCTCCAGACGGCCGGTTCTAGTGGAACTCCCACAGCTGGGCGTACCAAGGGTTGCAGGTGTTCTGCCAGAGCATGGTGTGGTCGTTGCCGTTGCCACCGGCCAGCTCCAGGCACTGCCCGCTGTGGCGGACCTGCAGCTGGTAGGCACCGGGCGGGAAGCCGGGCTGCCACACCAGCTTCCACTGCTGCTGCGGGACGTTGGCGCAGCTCCACTGCCACACATCGGCCGTGGTGACGGTCCACGCACCACGCACGTCCATGCACTTGCCGCTGACCTTGCTCACCACGTAGTAGTACCCGTCACCGGTGGGTGCCAGCCGCCACCGCTGCTCGGTGGAGCCGGTGCAGTGGTAGTTCTGCAGGTGGGCGCCGTTGTTCTGCAGGCCCTCCTCGCTGCGCACGTCCACGCAGGCGCGGCTGCCGTGGTTGACGATCTCGTAGTAGCCCTGCGAGTCGGCGGCTGGCCGGACCGTCGCCGCCTGCGCCCCGGTGGCCGGCAATACACCGAGGACGGTGGACGCCGCGGCCGCCAGGCCCAGCACGGCCAGCCGTAGACGTTTCGTCATGTCTCCCCCTGTTGTCATCCTTCTGTCGGTCCCCTACCGGTTCGGCCGAGGACCGGGAGAATCCTGCGAGGGCGCGCTTACGACCGGCTTAGAGCCGGCTTATAGTGCGCGCGCGACAACGGATGCCGGGGGAGGCGTGGTGGAGTTTCGGCTGCTCGGGGCGGTCCGGGCAGACGACCGTGGCCGGTCGCTGGACCTCGGCCCGCGCCGGCAGCGGTTCGTTCTCGCGGTCCTCGCGCTGGAGGCCAACCAACCGGTGCCGCTGGACCGGCTGGTCGACCTGAGCTGGCCGGTGTCCCCGCCGCGCACCGCGACCAACGCCGTCATGGTCTGCGTGTCGAAGCTGCGGGCCACGGTGAACTGCGCCGACGCGGAGCTGGCGCGGCAGGGCACCGGCTACGTCCTGCGCACCGACCCGCTGCGGGTGGACGCGCACCGGTTCCGGGCGCTGGTCGAGCAGGCCCACGCCGAGACCGCGGACGCCCCGCGGGTACGCCTGCTCGATGCGGCGCTGGGGCTGTGGTCCGGCCCGGCCCTCGACGACGCGGCGCCCGCCGAGACGCGCGAGCGGCTGTGCCGCGGCCTCGACGAGGCGCGCATGGCGGCCATCGAGGACCGGCTCGACGCCCGGCTGCGGTTGGGCCAGCACCGCGACCTGCTCGCCGAGCTGTCCACTCTGGTCGGTGCCCATCCGACGCGGGAACGCCTGATCGGGCAGCTCATGCTGGCACTGCACCGCAGCGGACGGACCGGCGAGGCGCTCGCGGCCTACCGCGCCGCTCGCGACCGGCTCGCCGCCGAGCTGGGCCTCGATCCCGGCCCCGAGCTGCGCCGGCTGGAGGCCGCCATCCTCCGCGACGACCCGGCGGTCGCGGTGCCGGCACCGCCCGTCGTGGTCCAGACTGCCCGGGTACCCGCGGAGCTGCCGCCCTCCGTCGCGGGCTTCGCCGGTCGGGTCGCCGACCTCGAGTGGCTGGACGGGTTCGTCGCGGCCAACCCCGAGCCGGGCGGGTCGATGCCGGTCGCCGTGCTCGCGGGGACGGCGGGGGTGGGCAAGACCAGCCTCGCCCTGCACTGGGCGCACCGGGCGCGGCACCGGTTCCCGGACGGCCAGCTCTACGTCAACCTGCGGGGATACGGGCCGGGTGAGCGGACCCGCCCGCTGGAAGCGCTCGCGCACCTGCTGCGCGCACTCGGCGTCCCAGCCGAACAGGTGCCGGTCGACCTCGATGCAGCGGCCGCGTTGTACCGCACGGTCCTCGCCGACCGCCGGGTCCTCGTGCTGCTCGACAGCGCAGCCGGCGCCGATCAGGTCCGCCCGCTGCTTCCGGGAAGTCCACGGTGTCTGGTCGTGGTCACTAGCCGGGACCGGCTCGGTGGCCTGGTCGCGCGGGACGGGGCCCGGCGCCGCACGCTCGACGTGCTGCCCCCGGCGGAGGCGCACGCCCTGCTGGCCGAGGTGCTCGGGTCCGACCGGCTCGCGGCCGAGCCGGCGGCGACCGCGGGCCT